>OHAJ01000659.1_pt1 | contig 25615 bp, 21 predicted proteins | sample 1577101 | NCBI WGS metagenome assembly OHAJ01 (sample SAMEA3541531, study PRJEB24748) | human gut metagenome | biome: human gut; feature: human-associated habitat; material: faeces | place: China | collected 2012
GAGGATTCAATACTTTCACACCTCCAACAGTAATGTTTCAATCCACACACCCACGCAGGGTGTGACATTTACTATGCTGATGCAAACGGTAAGCAAAAGGTTTCAATCCACACACCCACGCAGGGTGTGACCTTAGCTCCCTGTGAGTAACAGAACGTACACACGTAGTTTCAATCCACACACCCACGCAGGGTGTGACTGAAGTTGCGGGCAAAGATAAGCCAGAAAAAGGAGGTTTCAATCCACACACCCACGCAGGGTGTGACTCTATATCTAATAACATATTATAAATCAGCAAATTTAATCCACTGTTATGCGAATCATCATTATTATTCAACTTCATAACGAAGAAATACTTTACAAATAATTTAATCTACTGATTATTAACACATGCGAAGATACTACTTTTTTTGTAACACACCACATTCGCATTATATTATAAGAGCCTCCTCAAGTTTATACGCCGTTTCAACACCTATTACTTCCACCCTCTTATTCTCATTTTTACTAAGAATATAAAAACGAACACTATCAAGAGACATATCAATAATATCCCTAACTCTCCCTTTTAGAAGAGAATATTGCGCTTCCGTCACTACACACTCAAAGACTGAGTTCTGCACCCTCTGTCCATAATCCAGACAAGCCTTGGCCACACATCGTAAACGGCGAGCCCCCTCTTTGCTTGTAGTATCCACATCGTAAGTCACAAGAATGTACATAATTAAAAATCATTTTATAAGAAATACCGGATAATCGTCAATATCCTGCCTGATATACCTTGCCATTAACATAGCCTGCACATAAGGCAGAAGCCCTATTTCAACTTTTTCATTAAGATAAGGATGAATTATCACTTCCCTTTTCCTTGCCTGCCATGCAGTAATAAAAGTCTTTTTCCCTTTATCTGTCATAACAACCCCATTATCACCTTGGAACAAGAAGTCTTTTACTGAAATCTGTCTTTTATTAATCAACGACAAAATAAAACGGTCGCCAAGGTAAGCACGTAACTCTTCCATCATATCTAAGGCCAACGATGTGCGCCCCGGACGGAGTGTATGGAGAAACCCGACGTATGGATCAAGGCCAACAGTTTCGAGAGCAGCCGCAACATCATTGGCTATCAACGTATATGCAAAAGACAACATGGCATTCACCGCATCCTTGGGAGGACGACGATTGCGACCATGAAATGGGAAATCAGTCTTCTGATTAAGTATCAAGATTGGCAATACCTCAAAATAGGCATTCGAAGCCATCCCCTCATAACCAATTAATTCCGTCTTATCTTGAGCCTTCAAAGCATCACGCTTGGCACGTTCCAATACTTGCACCGCCCTATTAATGTCTTCATTCTCACCATAATCACGAATATATCTCCTCAATATATTGCGATAGTTTTGAATCTTACCACCAATCATCAACCTAACCACATGCAACGACCAAGATGCATCGTCCGACAATTGGTACTGCTTTTTGCGTAACAGAACATTCCCTTTCGTAGCACCTTGAACCCTGCTGATAAATCTGCCTTGTGGAGAAAGAAATGTGAGTGATATACCATTGTCACTACACAATTTCATCACACCGGGACTTGCGCCCATATATCCGAACGTAACGATGCCCTCTATATTTATGACAGGAATACGAAACACCTCCTCCTGCTGAACAGATATAACGACATTCAGCCCATCCTTACTAAGATACGCTTCCGGTGTCGTCACATACAAAGTATTCAATAGTTTTCTCATAGGTACAGATTTTTAGTAAGGTAATTATCTACCGAAGTACAATTATTTACCATTTCCGGCATGCAGATATCTTTCAGCGAGCACTTGTCACAATGTTTCCCATATTCAGCCTTCGGGATAACCGCTTTACTAAATATATCGTGCATATCCCGGGCACATTGTCTGACTATATTTCGCAGCTCCTCCGTTATATCCACATTAACCCGATGGCGAAGCTCCCCATAAAAGAAAGAGCCGTATGGTATATGGATAGCATACATTTCTTCTATACACATGATTTGTGCTGCCAACTGCACTTCATCCACTTCGTTTCTTTTCGGTTTGCCATGCTTATACTCCACAGCAACCGGTTGCCATCGCCCCGGATAGTTGGGATGCAAAATCGTATTTTCAAAAGATGAGGAAGGAAGTAACTCTATGGCATCAGAGATTCCATAGAGTCCAAGTTCACGCGAAGCGATATTCACCGCACGTAATGTTATCTGGTCACCACACTTTTGTCTATAAAACGGATCATCTACATGCTTGTGCAGAATCTGTCCTTCGATGGTGAGACGATTATCGTTCCATTGCTGCTCAATGTGTATCAAAGCCCATTGCCGGGGACAGAACCTAAAGTGCTGAATCCCCGACAACATAAGCATATCGTCTTCATTGTACATACGATGGAATTATATCAGTTCCTCAATAGTTACATTTGATGGAGCATTCTCCTTATCTATAGTAACTGAATAGTCGATGAATGAGCGTGGTGCTCCATCGCAGACTTTCTCCACTTTTACCAATTCAAACAACTTGTTGGCGGGAGCATTACCCAATATGGAGTCATGCTTGAAGACTATCAGTTTTTGAGCACTCATCAATCCACGTGCCGCCGAACGATCCACATCGAACATGTTCTTTAAAGCTTCCCAAAATAGTTCAAGGTCTTCTTCAGAAAATCCTGTCTGTTGTGCCAAGTTGGCGGAGATGAAGCCGTGACAGACATAGAGGCCATAAGGAATGGTCGCTTTACGTCCCTGTATTCCCACTTGTGATTCATAGGTCTTTTCTTCATCACGAGCTACACATACGGTTAATGCATGCTCTGCTGAAACAATCATATCTTGCGAACGGGCAAAAGTCATTTGAATCGGCCCCCTCACTTGTCCTGCGTTAGGTCCGGTTGAGAGTACTGCTCCAAAAGTCCTAACGTCAAAGAAGCGTCTGCACATAGCAATTTTACCAGCTGAACTCTTATCGGCAGGAGCTTTTTCTTTGATTTTTAGTTCTATTCCTAAATCTTCTTTGTACATTTTGCGGATTTCTTCATTAATAAAGACCTCTTCTCCAGAAATCTCTTTGGATTTGACAAGAATATCGTTACCTGCTTTTCCTGCTTGGGCTATTTGTACATAATTACGTACCTTGCGTTTCAAACAAACATCTGTAACAAGGCCTATACCAGTTTCAGCATCTATCCGAGGAAGATTACCTGCATCCGGGTCACCATTTGGATTACCATCTTGTACATCAAAAATGTAAACGAAATCAATTCTATTCTTTAATTCTGACATAATTGTACATTTTTAAAAATTATTCTTCAGTTTCTTGATTCTCTCTGTGAGCTTTCTGATGATAATAGCCGAGGAAGAATCGTCCTTGATCTTCCAAACTCAATGTATTAGGAAAATTTTGAATTAAAACTATTATCTCTTTCTTTTGATTATCAAAGAAATTAGCAAGGCCTTTCTTCTCTTTAGCCAATTTAGCATAATGACTGTTTGATAATTTGAGAACTGTTGAAAATACTGTAGATGGCGTAGATGAAGCCGCATTCATGTAACTTGAACGAATGGAATCTTGTTTATTTGCTGCATATTGTAGGTTTTCCAACACAGCAAACAGCCTTCCACAAAGATACCCTTGATTTTGATTTTCTTTGTCTAACATAATATCTAATTTTTTATGGTTGTTATTTTCGTTTAGTCTGTTGAGATATGCCTTGATGATAGCAGCACGCACTATATTGACGGATTGTTCTGCACGTATGCGACGAATACATGCTTGAAAGAGAGAAGCCGGATACGGCAACCCTTGAAATATGCTTCTCACCACAGCATCAGGAAGATTGGGAGTCGCATCACTTGACTTTCCTCCAAGAGTAACATTTCCAAGAATGGAATGCAGTCCCACGTACGGCTTCTTATCTTTGCGAGTGTCAACCATCTCCATATCCGTAAAATGTTTACTTATCAAACCTGCAAATTCACGCAAAGGCATCTCATTCCAATATACTACCGCAATTCTTGCCGAATTGGGAGCCAAACCCAAAATGAAGAATTTGTCATCATCGTTTGCCGATAATTTTCCGTTATAGATAGACTGGAAAGTATCATATACTAACTTTATGCGCCTGTTTGAGTCGTCATTTTCTTCTTCAATCCGCCCCAACAAAGAAAATAGACTATTTTCGGACTCTTTTGAAGCCTCGCTATTGGAGGAAGCCCAGAAAAGATAAGTACGTGAGCCCACCATAAACTTATTGTGAGAATCCGAACGCAGCAAATGATTCAATGCGGTTGTATATGCAAATTCAGCTTCTTCTGATATTGGAGCATTGTATCCTTTAGATTTCCCATACGAATCATACCCGGAATTAACTTGAAATGCAACTAGTTTAGCTGTTTCTTGGCTTCCAAGTATCTTTGTAGCAGTTGTAATCTCTACAACTTTTGAATATCTCCCTGTTATCAAACAAAGATTTCCTGCCACGCCATGATTCTCGTCAAACAAATTTATCAATTCCCTTTTCGAAGCCACTATTTTCGTATCCCCTTCTATAAGGAAAGAAAAGGTAGAATATTTCTTATTAAGATTTTTGGCTATATCATCCCATAAAGAATCTTTCTGCATAGCCCCAACTATAAAAGAATGGTCTTGCTGATAAAATGCATAAACAGCTTTTATGTCCTCATTATCCGGAAAAGCATCATATATATCTTTTACTTTCGCCTTAAATACTTCAAAGTACTTACGTATCTTTTCCATATCCCCCTTATCGGAATAACCAAATACATATTTACTATTGTCATACAAATAGTTTGCAACAGGGGCACTTGATCGGCTAACACTTTTCTTAACAAGAAACTGCTGTGCCGACTTCTTATCTATGCGCCTGTCTTCAAAGCGCAGAAATTTTCCACATCTATCAATAACAATAATAAATCCAATCTCTTTGTATTCTAAACCAAAAGGGGCCACATCATCTCCACTTCGATGATAGTAATCATATAATGCTTTCAGTATCATCTCAACACCTCCTCACTATCTTTATCCGGTACAACAATCACTCCCTTTTTCATTTGGGCTCTATAAAACATAGCATCCGGCTTTTGTGGATTTTCCTCAAAGTCCATATCATAAAGCATAATGCCGAAATCCCTGTCTTCGGCTAAGGGATAATCAAGATTATCAGTACTTTCAATATACTTCCAGTTTGCAGAAAACTCACGACATCCGAGATAGGGCTGCGTAAAACATTGCCCTTGTGATGCCCTGCGTTCGAACATCTGATAATACTTCATAGGATTCTCGTCGGCACTTGGCTGATGCTTGGCAAAAGCCTCTTTCGGACGGTCTTTTACCGGAATAAATACTAACTTAGCATAAATTCGGTAACGCACATCCAGCAGAAGCAACGTGTTCTTCTGCTGACGTTTATCTTCAATAATGATAGGTGATTTACTGGCAACTGCCCCCACCTCATTCCGTCTAATGGTAGCCCATTTAATAGGCCTGAGTACCTCAATCTTGGTTATCTGCCAACGCATGGCATAACGTTTAAACAGTATCGCTTCAAAGATGGCGCGTGCCGCCGATGGCGTAATGACATCATAACTCACACGCTCTACTTTCAACTCCGGACGAGTGAAACAAGCCCAATCGCCCCACACCTCCAGACAATATTCTTTATCTGTATATTCCATATCATTCATCGTTTTCCTTGTTTTCCAATAAATCTTCCGGCTTCTGACCTTCAAAAAACCTTTTTGCCGACAAGGGAGTTACCACTTCACGACCGGTTTTTTGCTCCAACTGTTCGCGTGCCACACGAGCCACATCACCACCGTCAGCCGCACACTGCATATTTTCACCCAATGTCTGAGGATTTTTAGCTTTAGTAATACTTGTCGTAGAGAGTTCGGCCAGCATATTAAGAACCAATTCTTCATTGGTCATATTGTCCCGGAGATTTTCTTTCTTCAAGCCCTTGAACTGTTTGTACTCCTTTGCCGACTTTCCGGTCCATTGCTGATAGATAATGTCTGTAAGAGTAGCATATTGAACACCTTCCTCTACATTATGTAGTTTCCATTGATCTGTAAGATCTTTACGGATTTCAATGCTCTTCAAGCGTTGGTTTATCCAGTTGTCAGAGTAACCAAGTCGCTTGTAGTCCATCATAGCTTGCTCAATACTCAACTCAGGGTCTTGCATCTGATCAAGACGTTCGGATGCTACATGTGCCATCCATTGCTTGAACGGTTCTGCCTTGGGAGATGGGATAGACTGAATGATACGTAGTAGTTGTTCTGTATCAGCCACATCTGTAAGTCGCATCTTACCGTCTGTGGCTTTCATTTTCAAACCGTGACAATTTGTCACGGTTTCATTTCCCTCTTCTTTAAGTCTTTGCTTTAACTTACGCCAATAAGCAGTTGCATCAACACTGTCTGTTAAAACTGACACCACATCAACTATCGAAAAATACCATTTTTCCTTTTCATCATCCCACACGGTGCGGACTTTACGTTCTTCAAACAATTTCAATGTTTCTTTCTTTGTCATATCCGTTTCTTTATATCATTAATACTTCCTCCAGCCAATGGTTATCAAGGCTGAGACCTGTGGTTTTATTATACTGAGACCTGTCTGCCAATACATATATTCCTTCCAATATTTCTTCGACAAGCCCATAGCCTTTCAGTTGCTTAAAATCATAGGAACGGATGCCTACAGTAAATTTCGCCAATTGCTTCACCAACGAGTAGGTACACCCCGATTCTTTCAACTGCTCTATAAGTTCCATGCTGTTTTCCCAATTTACGATAACATTTATACTTGTATCATCAATCAGGCGAAATTCTTTTGATGCAGTTTCAAAACATAGCTCAGTAGGTTTGTAGAGCCAGTGCTTTATATCCTTTTCATCAAATGTTTGTTTTCTGCTATACAATTGACAAAAATAGGCTTTCATGGTAGAAGGAGCAAACCAATCACTATCTTCCGGCAAATTCAACCGAGCATTGTTGGAGTCAGCCATTGAACCGAAGAGCTTTCGCTTCTCTGCCGCCAGACTGAACACAAATGTATGTCCCATGGCACTTCGTCCTTCCCGATTGCACCGTCCCGCTGCTTGCAATACAGAATCGAGTCCTGCTTCTTGACGGAACACAACCGGAAAGTCTATATCCACACCGGCCTCCACAAGCTGGGTTGCAATGACCCTGACAATCGGCTGCGACTCATCCTTCAATAAAGTTTTTATTTTCCCAATAGTTTCGTGTAAGTGGGCAGGGCACATCATTCTAGACAAATGCAATTTCACTCCGTCATTGGGCAAACGGTCATACAGCTCTTTGGCATCTTTACGAGTGTTCACTATGCACAACACCTTATTATATTCAGACACCTTTGCAGCTATCTCATCGTATGTTTTTCCTGTATCATCGATTGACAACTTCACACGGCGAAGCTGGTCATGCAAAGCAAATTCTTCCGGAATAATTTCCTTGATATGTTCTATTCCCTTAAAATCAGCTTTAGGATTTGTTCCTTCTATCAGACCACTCAGTACCGGCTGGCTTGCCGTGGTAAACAATACCGAAACCCCGAACATTTCCTGATACGCTTTCAGCGCATCGACTATCGGCCGCAAGAAGCCGGTTGGCAACATCTGAACCTCATCCAAAACAAGAATTGAATTTGCCATGTTGTGCAGTTTGCGGCAATCAGATGTTTTATTGCTAAACATAGATTCAAAAAGCTGTACATTGGTAGTGACAATAATGGGATAGTCCCAATTCTCTGTAGCCAATTTTGCTTTTTCCCTATTTTCCTCGTCCTTAATATCATCGGGGTCGAAATTACTATGATGCTCCAATACATTTTCTTCACCAAAGATTTCCTTCAAAAGCCCTGCCGTTTGCACAATGATACTGGTATATGGGATGGCGATGATGATACGATTCATTGAATGGCTTACAGCATGCTTCATGGCCCATAACAAAGAAGAAAGTGTTTTACCGCCTCCCGTCGGAACTGTAAGACTATAAAATCCTTTTTCGCTTGAAGAAGTTCTACTGCATTGTTCTTTCACTTGCTGGCGGATGCGGTTCACTTTCGTATCAGCTGCATTCGATTGCAGTTTTTGCATATATGCCTCCAGCTGTGGAAGCAAATCGGCAAGCGTAGCCGAATTTCCCCGCTTCCGCCATGACTCTACATCCATAAACCGTTCTGTATCGAGCCGGTCGGCATCTACAAGACAGGAAAAAAGCATACGGGAAAGGTGATGAAAGTGTTTCCATTCAACCTTTGATTTAGAAAAAGGTGAATCAATAAATTCTTGGAATAATAAAGGTTTGTTTATGCTAATGTCACCCTCGTTTATTTCTTTGGACAATAGCCTCTCTTTCAATATGTTTTCCACATCCCCGAAATCATGTAACCCCGTGTGATGAGAAATAATTTGGTTTACAAGAAGATGGGAAACATCCTTTCCCATAAGTTCTTTTGCCAATATTCCACCCACAAAAGCATGGGTATGATCATCATAGCGCTTCTTGTCACTCGTAGGCAAACCATTCATCTTGCGTATGTATTGCTGGAATGCCGCCCGTTCCTTTCCTTTGTCATGAAGTAGACCGAGCGCACGCCCCCAAGAAGGAAGTCCGAACTGCCCGGCGAAGGATGCCGCCATATCAGCAACCCCCTTTTGATGTTCATCATTGGTTTGTATCATCCATTGACCATTATCCCTATTTTGATACAAATGGGATATCAACTGATTTTTCTCTATCATCTGATTAAATTTATAAGGCTAACATTCCACAAATATAGTGAATAATATCAGACTCTCGCAAAAGAAAATCATATTTCAGGTCAGCTCCATCAGTTTTCATCCTTAAAACAAGAAATACAACCAACAACGACAAGAACAGGCATTCCGCTTTGTCGCCTCTACGCGGAAAAAAGAGAACAAACCATTTCGGGGGGATACAAAAATTTCCGTCACTACATCTCTTTTAGAATCAGTAAGATGTAGTGACGGAAGAAAAAACAATCTGATTATCCACATAGGTAATCCAGCATTTATATTTCAATACAAATAACGTATAAAGCAAACGTTATCGGGCATTCCCATGTGATGCAATCATCCATCAATGAAGCTTTTATGGTATGATTGCAGATAATTAGTAAACATCAAGCTTTCACCACCGCCAGCAACTCATCCGGTGTAACCAGTGACTGCTCGCCTGTAGTCATATTCTTCAAAGTCAGTTTCCCTTCGTTCATTTCATTTTCACCAACAATAGCGACAAAAGGAATCTGCTTGTCATTGGCATATCCCATCTGCTTCTTCATTTTAGAAGCATCCGGATAAATTTCAGCGCGCACCCCTGCTTCACGGACTTTTGCCAGGATAGGCAGACAATAAGCAGCCTCTTTATCGCCGAAGTTTACAAACAACAGCTCGGTTCCGTTCACCGCTTCTTTCGGATACAAATCCAACTGATTCAACACATCAAAAATACGGTCGGCTCCGAAAGAGATACCTACACCAGACATACCATCCATACCAAAGACACCGGTCAGATTATCATAACGGCCACCACCACTGATGCTGCCAATCTGCACATCCAAGGCCTTCACTTCAAAAATTGCTCCCGTATAATAATTCAAGCCGCGAGCCAAAGTCAAATCCAATTCCACTTCACTCTTCACACCCAGTGCAGACACGGTTTTTAATATGAATTCACTTTCTTCCACTCCCTTCAATCCCGCTTCACTGGTAGCAAGGACAGTCTTCAAAGTTTCCAATTTCTCTTCATTGCTTCCACTCAATAAAATAATCGGCTGCAATTTATCAATAGCCTCTTGAGGAATCCCTTTAGAAGCCAATTCCGCATTTACATTTTCCAATCCGATTTTATCCAGTTTGTCAATGGCTACGGTGATATCTACAATTTTATCAGCCTCCCCGATAATCTCGGCAATACCGGTCAATATCTTACGGTTATTGATTTTAATTGAAACACGTACTCCGAATTTACCAAATACACGGTCTATCATCTGTACCAGCTCCACTTCATTCAATAAAGAATTGCTGCCTACCACATCGGCGTCACATTGGTAAAACTCACGGTAACGCCCTTTTTGGGGACGATCCGCACGCCAAACCGGTTGGATTTGATAACGTTTGAAAGGAAAACTTATTTCATCACGATGCATCACCACATAGCGGGCAAAAGGTACGGTGAGATCGTAGCGCAATCCTTTTTCACAGAACTTGCTCGCCAGCTTTACCGCATTGCGGCCCAGCAATTCCTCATCGGTAATGCCGTTGAAATAATCACCTGAGTTCTGTATCTTAAACAATAACTTATCCCCTTCGTCACCGTATTTTCCCATCAAGGTAGACAAATTCTCCATAGAAGGAGTTTCAATCTGCTGATAGCCGAAAAGATGAAACACATCACGGATCGTATTGAATATATAGTTACGTTTCGCCATTTCCACCGGCGAAAAATCTCTCGTTCCTTTAGGTATACCTGGTTTTGCTGCCATAATGATTCTATTTAATTTATTTTGAGCCACAAAATTACACTAAATATTTCATTCGTAAAAAGAATACTTCTTAATATTGCTCATTGCCGGCAATATTAAGAAGTTAAACAGCCGGTGCCTTAAGTGCATATCTCAGTATGGGCCGTTTCCCTACGAACTCATTGTTTAATAATTTCGTAAGCTGTAGAATGAGCCCCTCTATTCTCTATTTTTCCCTCCAATACATCCAAAGCGAACTCAATGCCCCGGACAGCCATCTGTGAGCTGAAAATATCAGCTGTTGCAACCAGTTTTCCCGTAGAAAGAAATTCTTTCATCACCGCATCATTATCAAAGCCCACTACAGGCAGATAGCAATTTTTTTCTTGCATCTGCTGAAGAACCCCCAACGCCATCGCATCATTGCTGCAATATACAGCTTTCAAATCAGGATACCGCATCCACATAGCCTGAAAAACTTCGGCGGCTTTCTCCGTTTCCCAGTCGGCCGGTTCGGATGCCACCAATCTTAACCCTTTTTCTTCTATCGCCTTGATAAAACCTCTTTTACGCTGCTGCGCATTATCGGCTGCCGCCAATCCTTCAATAATAGCAACTTTATCTTCATTCCGCAACTTCTTATCCAATAATTTACCCACTTCATACGCAGCTGCAAAATTATCCGGTCCCACAAAAGCCACTTCTACTCCTGCCTGCTCCAATAGCTGAGTATCCAACCGGATATCAATATTGATTACCGGAACTCCTTTCCTGACAGCCTCTACTACAGGCTGAACTAAGGCTTTTGAATCTATAGGAACCAATACGATAGCATCGACTTGCTGATGAATCAAGGAATACATCAAGTCAACCTGTTCCTCTACCTCTGTCTGTGTAGCCGTTCCCACACAAACCAAATCCAAAAACGGAAGAGGGGCCGCATACTGAATGGCCCCTTCTTTCATCACTTTGAAAAAATCGGCTTGTAACGACTTCATTACAAGCCCTATTTTATAATTTCTCTTCATCTAATTTCTAATTTGACAAAGTAATGCTTATTAATCCGATAATAAACAAGGAGAACATAGCCGCAATCAGTTTATTGGTCCCCTTCGGAGCTTCCTTAAATTCCTTCCAGACAAAAACTCCCCAGATCATAGCCACCACAGGCGCTGCGTTGCTAAGGGCATAAGAGATAGCCGGATTGGCAGCACCTGCTCCCATAAAACTAATCACCATGCCGCCCATCCAGATAAAGCCTCCCAGCATACCTGTGAGATGGGTCTTGGCATCGCCGGCAAAGTAATCTTTCATGGTCACCGCCTTGCCTTCTACCGGATGCTTCATGGCAAAGGTATTGAATATAGGTGTGCTGGCCAGAATACCTACCGCAAAGAAGAACACACCTGTATAAGGAGTCAGCGTTCCGGTTCCTCCCGCCACATACTGCGGGTCAAGAGATTTCACTACCAATCCGTAAAAAAACATGATAGCGATACCTGCCATAATGGCCAGCAGAATCCCCTTCTTCGGAGTGGAAGCCTTGCCGGACGATAACTTTCCGTACGCTTTTCCGCAGATCAGTATAGCTACAATGATGACTAACACACCACTCCATAGTAAAAGCTGATTTCCCTGATAGGTCTGACCGGCCAAAGAGATTAATAAATAATTGAATACAATACCTCCAATCCAGGCCAAGCCTCCACCGATAGGAAAACCTACTGACATTCCGGCTACAGCAATGGCTGCGGTAAGAAATATATTGCCAAAGTTCCACACAACACCGCCCAAGAATGCATATTGAATGCTAGACCAGTCCATGACTGCCAAATCCTGAAAAAAGGTACGACCTTCACTTCCCATACTTCCCAAAGTCACCGCCCCCAATAAAGCTGTAAGGAACAGACCGACGGTCAAATCCCAATAAAACAGTTCAAAGCTCCATTGCTTGGCGGCAACCATCTTCTGCGTATTTGCCCAAGAGCCCCAGCAGGCACAGCAAATAACACAGCAGAGGATTGCCAAAAAGTAATTATCTACCAATATCATATTTCATCGATATTATTCGTGAATATAGATATTCCAGTTCAGATAAGTTTCAATAGCTTCCGCCAAAATATCTTTCACATTGCCACGGCACATAGCCACATGATGTTCGAATCCATTCTTACAAATATATTTCATAAGCGGCTGCAGATTATCCACCTTGGTTACTGCTATACAACCATCCATTCCGTATGGATCATCAGTCAGGTCACCTTTGCCCAAATAAGACTTGATACAACCCTTCGTATCATCTGTCGAGATGCGGAAGAAGGTGAAATCACCCTGTTTTACTTTACCGTAAACGGCACCGAAAGTATGTACCTTACCTAATGTTCTGCCTAACACTCCTAATGTTCCTAACTTCAAATCATTCATTACAAATGATTTAGGGAAGTTACCACAATGTGTACACACACACTTGTCACGATCCTCGGCAAAGTTATTGTTCCAGTCAAGCAATGCCGACGGGCGACCGGAAGCCAATGTCAACGCATACATAGACACTGCACCGGCAATATCCACTTCACAAGCAGCAGGGATTAATTTTTCACTCAACATACTCATAGTCACACAAGCTGCACAACCATAGTTTTGCTCCAAAGAGTCCCAACACTGGATAGCTACAGCATCAATTTCATTGGCTTCCATCCATTGTTCTACAGCCACACCAAATTTAGCCTGCAAAATCAGTTTATCATTGTATTGTTCGGGAACAGCAGCATATTGTCTGATTTCTTTCAGTTTTGCTTGTAACGTTTCATCAGCATCTTCAATCTTACGGGCGGCAGACAAGATTTCAGAAAGATCTACCGGAACGACTGTAATGCCCGATGCCTGCAACAGTTTCTCGCTGGCGCGGACGGTCTGGAAACCGGCAGGACGAGTGCCGATGGCACCGATGCGAGCATGACGAAGACCATTCACCACCCGGCAGATCGCAGCGAACTTATTAATATCGGCTGCCAGCAAATCAGTGTCCCCTTCCTTGACTGCATAGGAGGCGCGAGCCACCTTGCCGTTGACTAAGATTCTGCCGCCGTCGCACGCTTCGTTGGCAACGGTGCGGCGTTTGATCAATCGGGTGATTTTTAAATATTTGTCCAATCTCATGGTTATTCCTCCTGTTCTAACTTCTGCTGATACAACAACAGCCCCGGAAGCACCGGAGCTGTTGAATGTGTTCTTGGTGGATTCCAAATTACTTGGAAACGATTTCTTTGAGAGCTTTGCCTGCTTTGAAGGAAGGCAGCTTGGAAGATGGAATTTCAATCTTCTCTTTGGTTCTTGGATTGATGCCCTCTCTTGCAGCGCGTTCCTTTACCTCAAAGGTACCAAAGCCAACCAGCGAAACTTTGCCGCCGTTCTTCAGCTCTTCGGTGATAGCAGCCAGTGCTGCGTTGACAGCCTTTTCGGCGTCTTTCTTGCTCATGCCAGCTTCAGCGGCAACGGATGCGATCAGTTCAACTTTGGTCATTTGTTATATACCTCCAAATTAAATAAATTGCGTTTTTTTGCCTTTTCAGGCTACCGGCCCGGCCGCTGTGCAAAATGCCTCGTTGGCTTTTTGCAGCGCCTGTTCGGGGTCTACCCCTGCCTGCCGGGCCAGATTGGCGGCAGCAAACAACAGTTCGCCCACAGCCTGTTCTGCCTGCGCGCTGGCGGGCTGCGCCGTTTGCAGGTTCTCCGCCGCGTCTGCCAAGGCTGCAGCATCGGCCCCCTGCAGGGCTGCGCCATGGCGTGCGGCGCGCTTTTGCAGCTTGGCCGCGCGCATCAGCGCGGGCATGGCACGGGGCACACTTTCCAGGTCATCGGCCAGGGTGCGGCGGCCCTTTTCTTTATTTTTGAGCGCATCCCAGTCCGTTATACCTTCGTAACCTGGTTGGGTGCCAAAAATATTTGGGTGCCGCTCAATCAGCTTTTGGCATACGCCATCGCAGACCTGTTCCCAGGTAAAGCGGCCGGTTTCCTGTTCCATGCAGGTATGGAAAGCAACCTGCATCAGCACATCGCCCAGCTCTTCACACATCAGCACCGGGTCATCCAGGTCCAATGCGTCCACAGCCTCATACGCTTCTTCCAGGAAGTTCATCCGAATCGATGTATGGGTCTGAACTTTATCCCACGGACAGCCGTTGACCGGATCCCGCAAAAGGGTGATAATGCGAACAAGATCATCTGCCGTGTACGGGCGGTTGTGCGGATATTCCATGCATGCTGCAATGCTGCCTGCCCAGGATGTACCAGGGTCCGCTTGAAAAAACAACAGGCAACATCATACCTCTCATTCTACCGTTTTGTCAAGGAAACAATACAAGTTGCTGTTTGACAGCCGAGTTACCTGTTTACAGCTGTGCGCCGCAATGGTTGCAGAACAGTGCGTCTGCATCCACATCTGCATGGCAGACGGGGCACTCTTTGGTCTCACCGCGCGGGCGGTCAGCCGCATCGGCCAGAGCCTGCTCCTCCTCGGGGGTCAGGCCGGCGGGGTCATCGTGGTAGGTGGTGGGATCGTTGGGGTCCTCAGCCTCCTGCTCAGCCTCGGCAGCTTCAGCGGCAGCGGCCTCATCGGGGGTCATGCGAGCCTTGATTTCCTCAATCGCCTTTTCGATTTCGGCAATGTTCTCGATATATTTATCCACCAGGGGCTGGTTTTCCTCGTCTGCCTTATGCAGGCTGTAAACCAGTGCGCCCAGCTGGCGCTGTGCCTTGGCCAGGCGGTTCTGCTGGGATGCCAGATCCAGCTGGTTCTTGCCCTTATCTGCAATATCCATGGCTGCCTTGTAAGCGGTATCCACAAACTGCATGCTCTGTTCTTTGATCTTATTGATATCCAGTTCAAACATAATGTAACACCTCGTTATCATCTGGCCCCGGCAGGGCACTGCGCCACAGCTGCGCAGCCCGGCCGGGTGGAATGAAAAGCCGTAAAAATTTATTATTTTCGATTTCACGGTTTTTCCCTGTAAGGCTTATTATACCGTATCTTTGCCTGGTTTTCAATCTTGTGGCGCAAAGAATTATGTCCAAATCGTAAACATTCGGGCGTAACAGGAGAATTTATTGGTTTTCTGCTCCAATGAACTCCCGCAGCATGCTTTTCTGTGGGATCAGCGCGGCATTAATGGGTACAAAATGCGCAAACCGGCTGCGCAAATCCGCCATGCGGCCCGCATTGGCGCTGGCCGTCAGCTGGTCAATATAATATTCCCAAATCCCCACCTCGCAGCTGAACGAAGTATCCAGCACAAGGTTCGCCCGATTCTTGAACGTCTTGATATACTGGTCCTCTGCCTTACAGACATGGGGCCACAGGCCGATGGTAAAATCGGCATCATGCCCGCGGAACCGCCAGTCCCGCGTAATGCGGCGGGCAAGGCGAACATCGCGGGTGGCGATCAGCCGCGCACCGTCCGGTCCGGCATATTCTTCCCGCAGGCTGGCGTAAATATTCAGCACAGCATCCTGCGGCAAAGTCTCGGTCAGGATGGGGTTAAAGGCGTGCAGTCCCTCCACAACCACCACACCGTCGGTGCAGTCGATGTGCTGGGTCTGCGGGGCGGGCAGCTGGGTCATAAAGTCAAAGATCGGCGCATCGCACACGCCGGTCTGGGCCAGCTGCTGCAGGCAGTGCTGCACCAGCGGGATATCCAGCGCTTCCACGCATTCGTAATCATCCCGGCCATCCGGCTGTTTGGGGTAGCGGCCCTCACCCACAAAAAAGTCGTCCAGGCTCAATACCCGGCTGCGCACGCCTTTGCTGCGCATGGCGGCGGCCAACTTGTTGGCGCTGGTGGTTTTGCCCGCAGCGGAAGGCCCCGTCAGCATGACAATACGGCGGCCGGATGCCAGAACATAGGCCGCGGCGGCATCAATGCGGCTCTGGTACTGCTGTTCGCTCAGCTGCACCAAATCAGCCGGGTTGTGCGCGGCAAGGTTGAGCAGCTCACACCCCACCATGCGCTTGGGGGCGCGCGGATTCACCACAGCTGGGATATTGGTCATAGAACTGTTTCACTCCTTCCTTGCGTGCAAGGATCGTGTCAAAACGGTCGATATATTCTGTCGGGTACTTATAATTAAAGATACGCTCGATCTTGCCGTGACGTGCACCGGGGGCTACCAGCTTTGTAGAACCGCCCGCACCGGCAGAAAGAATGGTGTGGACTTCCTCCATGATATAGATATTATACAGGCACTCGTACCCCGGCTTGCACCAGCCCACGTTTTCCAGGTTTTGCAGGGTGCCTTTTTGGCGGTATAGGTAGTAGGGGCGGTAACCGGCTTTTTCCAGCAGCTCGCAGCTTTCCACCATAGCGGCCACATCGGCATAATCCGCAGCGCGGTGCTCCACCACCAGGTTGGACGCCCGTTTCAGCGTGAGGGTATGCACGGTGATATTTTCCGGGTCCAAGTCAATGGCCGTCTGCAGGCTATGGCGGAAGCCTTCCACCGTATCCCCCGGCAGACCTGCGATCAAGTCCATGTTGATGTTATCATGCCCCACGCGGCGGGCGGTCCGGTAACAATCCAGGATATCCTGCGCCGTGTGGCGGCGGCCAATGTTGCGCAGCACTTCATCCGAGAATGTCTGCGGGTTGATGGAAATGCGGGTTGCGCCGTATTCTTTGATGATACGCAGTTTTTCTTCGTCGGTACAGTCAGGGCGGCCCGCTTCCACGGTAAACTCTTCCAGGGCGGGCAGGTCAAACTGCTCGGCCATGGTGCCCATCAGCTGGCGCAGCTGCTGCGCGTTGACGCTGGTGGGGGTGCCGCCGCCGATATACAGCGTTTTGATGCTGAGGTGTGCGGCGTCCGCAGCGGCGCGGGTAGCGGCAAGCTCCTTGCACAGGCAGTCCACGTAGGGGGCCACCAGCGCACGGCTGGATTTATCCCCCACCGTGCGGGAAACAAAGCTGCAATAGCTGCAGCGGGACGGGCAGAACGGAATGCCCGCGTACACACTGCAATCCATCGGCTGGGCGCGCTCCAGCACCGGGCGCTGTAGGTCCGCAATACTTTTGGCCATGGCAAAACGGCGCGGCGTGCAGTCAAAATGCTGCAAAAAGCGCTGTTCGATTTCTTCTTCGGTTTTGCCCTCGGCGCGCAGGTCATGGATGATGCGCACCGGGCGCACGCCGGTCATCATGCCCCAGGGCGGGCGGATACCGGTAACGCCGCACAGCATGGTGTACAGCATGCGGCACAGAGCATACTCCTGCGTGCGGGCATCCCCCTGGGGCGGGCGCTGCTGCACCCAGGTGGTTGTGCCGTTCTGCCGCACCAGAACCAGCAGCAGATACCTGTGAGCCACAGCCAGCACAAGGTCTGCGGTATCGTCCGGCAGGGTCTGGCTCAGCTCCGCCGCCGGGTAAAAGATGCGTGCGGTATGCTCGGCCTCATACCCAGCTGCCGCACCGCGCAATACAATTTGCATAAGAACCCCCGAATTGGAGAGAGGAGTTAGCGCGGAGCCGAGCCTGTTGTAATCCCGCTTATGCCAATACTGCCAAAACAGTACCCGGCGCATTGCAGGTATACCGCAAACTTTTAGGCCGCCGCTTAACTCCTAACTCCTCCCTATCTTAAAATACTTCCCCCATCAGATATGGGTTGGACCGGCGTTCCTGGCCAAGGGTGGTAAAGCTTTCATGGCCGGGGTAGACGGTGGTTTCATCCGGCAGGGGCAGATCCGCCACCAGAGCAAGGCTGCGTTGCATCTCCGCCGGGCTGCCGCCGGGCAGGTCCACACGGCCGCAGCTGCCCGCAAACAGGGTATCGCCGCTGAACAGCCGGTCACCGCAGGCGATGACCACGCCGCCGGGGGTGTGGCCCGGTGTGTGCCAGATGCGGAACGTCAGCTCATCCACCTGATACTCACTGTTGCCCGCAGGCCACGGGGCATCGATCAGATCCGGAGTCAGCGGGTACATCTGGTCGCCTTTGGCATCGGCCAGGTCCATATGCACCTTGGCACCAGTGGCTTTTTTCAGGGCCGCCACACTGCCCACATGGTCATAATGGCCGTGGGTGAGGAAAATTTCCGTCAGGGTTGCGTTATTCTCTTTCAGCTGAGCCAGATAGGTTTCGGCCTCGGCAGCGGGGTCCACCACAACGGCATGCCCGGCGGCGGTGATCAGCAAAAAGGTATTGGTATACAGCGGCCAAACGCCGTGGATATGGATCAATTTCATGGTTGTGCTCCTTTACTTCCACTCATCGGTATCAATGATGATGGTCACCGGACCATCGTTGACAAGGCTGACCTGCATATCGGCCCCAAACTCGCCATGCTGAACGTCTTTCAGTCCCTGGGCGTTCATCAGCTCCTGCAAAAAGGCATCATAAGCGCTTTTGGCGGTCTCCCCTTTTGCGGCATGGATAAAGCTGGGCCGCTTGCCGCGGGAGGTATCGCCATACAGGGTAAAGTTGCTGACGACAAGAACCGAATAGCCAAGTTCCACCGCGCTGCGGTTCAACTTGCCCTCATCATCGGCAAAAATGCGCAGCCCGGCGCATTTGGCTGCCAGCTTGGGGATAATGGCGGGGTCGTCACCATCCTTTACCCCAAGCAAAATCATCAGCCCCGGCCCGATGGTGCGGGGATTGCCGCCGTTGACCACAACGGACGCCGAGGAAACACGCTGAAGCACAGCACGCATAACACAGTTCTCCTTATTCAGTCAGTATGGCACACCCGGTTAAACCGCAGGCACCATAAAATAGCAGGAATCCGCTACAAAGAAATTCAGCGAATCATCGCCCGCAAACACCGCCTGCCAGTTTTCCCATGTTGCGCCGTCGGTTGTCACATACACGGCGGTGGGGTCATACTGCCCGGCGGCAAGCCGGGCAGCGGTATCGGCGCGGCTGGCTTCCGCCGCTGGGTGGCTGCCGGACACAGCAATATCCAGATTGGTTGCCAGCCCCTGCTTGCCCGCCAGAATGGCCAGCAGGCGCAAGCGGTCCTCCCGCACTTCCCCGGCGGCAAGCAGCTGGGTGTGGCCCGCGCCAAGGCTGGCGGTCTGGTCGTTGTTTACCACTGTGGCGTTGATGGGGTCTGCGAACTTCTGCCGCTTTTGCTGGGCGGCGGCGCTCAAATCAAACGCCTGAACGCCGACAAACAGCGCCAGCACCAGCACCGCATACCGGCCGGGCAGGCGGTCCCGCAGGGTATACACGGCATACACCACCATGCAGGCCGCTACCAGATAGAACATCCGCCCGCTGGAGCGGAAGATGCCGCACAGCTCCAACAGCTTTGCAGGCAGCGGCAGCTCAATGCCGGTGTTGCCCCAGTAAATTTTGTTGCTGACGGCAAACAGCGTTAAAAACACGCAGGCCGCAAACACCGGCCCGTTGCGGTGCCACCAGGTTTTGGTGTTCTGGGGGCAGCGCACCGCCCGGCGCAGGCTGAACAGCAGCGCCGCCGTGATCAGCGCCAGCACACCAAGCCCCAGGTAATTGAAGCCATCATACTGGCCGGGCTGCTGCGGCATTACCTGGTACAGCCGGGACCAAGTGTAGCCCCCGCGGGAGGTTGGGTTGATGAGTGCATTCAGGTTCATGGAATAATCGCCATAGCCGGAGCGAGATGCCCCGGTGCCGGAGCCGATGGCCCCGCACAAAACGCCGCCCACCACAGCCGCTGCCAAACTTGCCGCAAACTGCAGCGCCGCGCGGCCCCAGGCTTTTTTCTGGCGGCCCAGTTCCACGGCGGCCAGCAGGGCGCACATCATGACCAGCGGCAGAAAGTACGGGTGGATGCCCACCGCCAAAAAGGCCAGCACCGGCATGGCCCAGGGGAATTTGGCCGTGCCGCTGTGCAGGTTTTGACGGTATTCCAGAAAAGCATACAGCGCCAGCAAAAACAGCCACTGGCTGGCCAGCGCGGTATGGCGGAACGCGCGCTCCCACAAGGTAGGCAGCATAACAAACAGCAGACCGCCCAGTGTGGAAAACACCAGCGCTCCCGCGCCAGTTTTTGCCTGCCCGCGGGCGCACAGAAGCGCACCGGCTGCCCCCTGCATGGCAAAGCAGAACAGCGTGTACCACCCAAACCACTGGAAGGTGGAGGGCAGCACCCCGCGCAGCGCCTTGAAGAAGATGCTGACCCAGGGGATGCTGTCGGTAAACGAAATGACGGTGCCATCCGGGGCGGCAATGGTATCCGCCAGGCCCAGCGGGAACGCCCAATGAGAGTTGCGGAACAACACCCAGCCCGCATAATGTTGCTGAATGTCCCACTCATCATAGCCGTTCAAGATCCAGGCATCATAGGTTGGGTGCAGGGTGGATGTGCCATACAGCAGGAAAAATACCACCATGCCCGCCGCCGCGCCCAAAAGCGCCGCCAGCCACCGCCGTTTTGTGTTTTGATTCATGTGTTTTATGGGTTGTGCAGTGATAGGTCAATTTTGATTTAACCCCAGGCAGCGGGCGCGCAATATGCGTTCCTACGTTGTTTCTGCACACTTTCTATTTTATTTCTTATTTTTTATGTCTGATATATCAGAGTTTTTTCGGTTTCTTTTTTTTTGCAAAAAAGGATCAAAAATTCCCCCGTATAAAAGTTTTAGTTGCGGGTAACTGTCAGAACGTCTTTGACTTTTTTCAGGCGTGCCACAACATTGTTCAGGTGCACGGTGTTCATAATGCCCACCGTCAGGGACATGCGTGCGCGGCCCTGGTCCGCCGCGCGGGCGGAAAGTGAATAGATCGGCACACGCATATCGCCCAGCGCCAGCGCAACGTCCGAAAGCAGGTTGGCGCGGTCCATGCAGTCCAGCTCCAGCGTTGCCTTGTAGTCCTCTTTGGCATCATCCGCCCAATAGGCGTTCACCCAGCGGGCGGCATTTTCCGGGTCCTTCATACTCTGCTGCACATTGGCGCAGTCCCGCTTGTGGATGGACACGCCAAACCCACGGGTGACAAAACCGATGATGTCATCCCCCGGCAGCGGCGAACAACACTTGGCAAACTTGATGGGGCAGTTGTCAATGCCTTCCACCACAACGCCGTCCGAAGAATGAACACGCTTGATATCCACCGTGGGCAGCGGCTTGGGTTCCGTTGCTTTCAGGCGGGTGTACTCTTCCTTCAGCTTGGGCAGGATGCGCGCCAGCTGCAAACCGCCATAGCCGATGGCCGCATACATTTCATCCACCGAGTTACAGTGGTTGCGGCGCGCCAGGTTGGACATGAACTCGTCATACTGCTCCGGCGGGATCACCATCAGGTTGCGGCGCAGCTCTTTTTCAAAGGCATCCTTGCCCTCGGCAATGTTTTCGTCCCGGCGCTCTTTCTTGAACCAGTTGCGGATCTTGTTCTTTGCTTCGCTGGTTTTTACAATGTTCAGCCAGTCGCGGGAGGGACCACGGTTTTCCGGGCCGGTGATGATTTCAATGATTTCGCCGGTAACGACCTGATGGTCAATGGGCACAATGCGGTTGTTTACCTTGGCGCCGATCATCCGGTTTCCCACGGCGGAATGGATGGCATAAGCAAAGTCGATGACGGTTGCGCCGGCCGGCAGATTGATCACATCGCCGCGTGGGGTAAAGGCAAACACTTCTTCCGGCAGCAGGTCAGACTTGATATCGCTGAGCAGGTCGGTGGCATCAATGCTGGAACGCTGGCTTTCCAACAGCTGGCGCACCCAAGCCAGGCGTTCGTCCAGCCTATCACTGCTGGCGGCGGTAATGCCGGCCTTATACTTCCAGTGGGCAGCAATGCCGTATTCCGCGTTGCGGTCCATCTCGCGGGTACGGATCTGCACCTCAAAGGGGATGGCTTCGCGGCCAATCACGGTGGTGTGCAGGCTCTGGTAGCCGTTGGGCTTGGGGGTGGAGATATAATCCTTGAAGCGGTTGGGCAGCGGGTGGTACATATCATGGATCAGGCCCAGCGCGGTATAACATTCCGCCACCGTATCAATAATGATGCGGACAGCATAAATATCATAAATCTCCTCAAAGTCCTTGTTCTGCATATACATCTTGCGGTAAATGCCGTAGATGCTCTTGACGCGGTGGCGGATGGTTGCTCCGTGGATGCCGTTCTGTTTCAGGTGTTCCTGGATGGTGGTGCAGATATCGTTGAGGAAGTCATCCCCATGCTTGTTCAGCAGGGAGCGGATCATGTTATAGCCCACAGGATCCAGGTATTGCAGGCTGCGGTCCTCCAGCTCCTCCTTGATGTTGGAAATGCCAAGGCGGTGGGCAATGGGGGCATAAACCTCCATGGTTTCCAGGGCTTTATCGCGGCGCTTCTGCTCCGGCCAGGCATCGCCGGTACGCATATTGTGCAGGCGGTCACACAGCTTTATGATCATCACGCGGACATCCTGGCTCATGGCAAGCAGCATTTTGCGCAGGTTTTCCGCTTTGCGGTCCTCGACATTCGAGAACTTGATCTGGGTCAGCTTGGTAACACCATCCACCAGCAGGGCAACCTCGCTGCCAAACTTCTGGCGGATCTCGTCAATGGTCACGGGGGTATCCTCGGCCACATCGTGCATCAGGGCTGCGGCAACGCTTTCGCTATCCATGCCAAGTTCCACCAGCAGCTGTGCCACGCTGATTGGGTGGCAGATATACGGTTCGCCGCTGCGGCGGAACTGGGTGGCATGCGCCGCGCTGGCCAGCTGATAAGCACGGTCAATCATGTCAAAATCATAGGCACGGCCGCTGGCGATCAGATCATGGCGCAGTGCTTCATAAGTAGTGGGCATGGGCACCGGCTGCTTTTGCGCCTGGGCTGCCTGTTCTGCAGCATTCTTTTTGACTTCTTCTGGCATTCTATCATCCCCATTTCAAGTATCGCACAATCATAAAAAAGTCCCGTTTCTGCGGCAGTTCCCTCCTGCCGCGGGGGCATTTTTCATTTTGCCTTATCCTTCCCCTTCCGCCAGTCTGCGCAGAACCGGCGCGGAGGAGAGGTCTTTTTTGCCGGTCACTTCCACCGGCTGGTAGCGGCTGCCGCGGCGCTCGATCAAACCAAGCTGTTCCAGCGCCGTCAGGCTGGCCAGGGTCTTGCCGGTGTTTTCCGGCCCTGCGGCTGCAAACAGCGGCTGCAGATCATCCGCAAACACATTGCCGGTGCGCACCATGCGATACACGGCAGCGGTATCGGCACGGGTGGGCAGGCAGGCCAACCGCTCGTCATCTGGCAGGGCCGTTCCGCTCAGGAAAGCATCAAACCGTGCGGCCTGCTCCGCCGGGGCATTACCCAAACCAGCCGGGCGCATGGCGCAGCAATGGCAGGACACCATCGGCCCGCCGCGCCCCTGGAAGATGCTGACTTCCACCGCGGCATCCACAGCTGTACCCATGCGGTAGGGCAGGTCGTCCGGGGCGGTGCCGAACAGTGAGACAAAGCAGGCTGCCCCGCCCTGGCGCAGGCGAATGCGGCAATGCCGCCCCTCACTGCCCAGGGGCCAGATGCCATCCACCGCGGCGTTTTGCAGCAGGAACACCGGAACCGGGTTGCCGCTGCCAAAGGGAGCCAGGCGGCTGAGTTCCTGTACGGTAGGCACCGTCAATTCCGCAATATCGGCCACGGCATCCAACTTGAGCGGCAGCGGCTTGGGCACCGGGTATTCTTTAGCGGCCCAATCGTTGATGGCTTTGCGGAACGCGCCGATCTTTTCTTCTTCAATGGTCAGGCCCGCCGCAGCGGAATGCCCGCCAAAGCGCAGCAGCAGCGGTGCGCAAGCGCACAAAGCGGCGTGCAGGTTAAAGCTGGTGGGGGCGCGCCCACTGCCGCGGCCCTCGCCGTTTTCAGTCGAAATAACAATGGAGGGGCGGCCGTATTTTTCCATCAGGCGGGTTGCCACAATGCCGATTACACCGGGGTGCCAGCCTTCGCCTGATACCACGATTACACGGTCCAGAACACGGGCAGGGTCTGCGCTCAGTTTTTCCAGTGCAGCGGCAGCGATCTGCTGTTCCGCCTGCTGACGGCTGGTGTTGATCTCCGAAAGGCGCGCCGCAATGCCTGCGGCCTGCTCCTCGTTTTCGCACAGCAGCAGCTTCAGGGCAACAGCGGCGGTATCCATGCGGCCCGCGGCGTTCAGGCGGGGTGCCAGCCCATAGCTGACGGTTTCCGCCGTGACAGGGCGGCCTGCATAGCCTGCGTTTTCCAGCAGGGCCTGCAAACCGGGGCGCAGGGTATCCTGCAAGGTGGCAAGGCCCTCTTTTACAATGGTGCGGTTCTCCCCCACCAGCGGCATTACGTCCGCAATGGTGCCAAGGGCGGCAAGTTCGCCAAAGGGTTCCAGCAGTTCAGCGGGGTCCTCACAGCCTTCCAGCGCAGCGCACAGCTTGAACGCCACACCGGCACCGCACAGATCCTTGAAAGGGCTTGTGTCGTCCTCCCGCTTGGGGTCCACAACGGCAACGGCTTTGGGCAGCTGCCGGGCGGGCAGGTGGTGGTCGGTAATCACCAGCTCAATGCCCAACTCTGCGGCCAGGTCAGCTTCCTCAATGGCGGAAATGCCGTTATCCACTGTCACAATCAGCTTATAGCCTTTATCTGCCAGCTTTTGCAGGGTTTCACGGTTCAGGCCGTAGCCGCCGCCCTCGCGGGTGGGCAGTTTGCAGCGCACCTGCGCGCCAAGGTTGGTCAGGCATTCATACAGGATGGCCGTAGCGGAAACTCCGTCCACATCATAATCGCCAAAGATCACAATGGTTTCACCGTTTTCAATAGCCTGCTGGATGCGGGCAACGGCTTTGTCCATATCTTTCAGCAGGAACGGGTCGCTCAGCGGCGGTTCCTCTTCCAGCAATGCGGCGGCAGCCTGCGGCTGGGCAATACCGCGGCAGGCCAGCACCCTGGCCAGCAGCGGGCCATAACCGGCGGCCAGGAGCGCACTTTCCCCTGCGGTATCGGCGTTTTTCAGCTGCCAGGCACGATAGTTCATAATTGTCTTGCTCCTGTTCCTTTATGGCAACACCGCACAATTCCCGCCTTGCGGCTTAAGCACCGCTCCGGCAGCTGCG
>OHAJ01000669.1_pt1 | contig 25489 bp, 20 predicted proteins | sample 1577101 | NCBI WGS metagenome assembly OHAJ01 (sample SAMEA3541531, study PRJEB24748) | human gut metagenome | biome: human gut; feature: human-associated habitat; material: faeces | place: China | collected 2012
TTGTATTTATTTCTTATGACTATGGGATTTTTTATAAAATCACTTACTGCTGTTTCTTCCTTATTAATTAGTTTTAATTTAGTTTTATCTTCTAGTCTTTGATATTCTTTAGATTTTATTTTTTCTCTAAGTTGTCTTTTACTTAGATTTTGTTCTTCAGAAATATTTATATAGTAGCTGATTTCATTTATATCTTTAATGGATAATAATTCACAATAGTGTGACCATGTCAATTTGGTCGCCAGTGGCGACCAAATCTCATTATTAAATACTAAATAAAACTGTCTCATTCTTCTCAATGTTCTTTCATCATAATTTTTTCCAACTTCCTTTACTAATCTTTCTGAATACTCTTTTATTAAAGCATCACCATACTTAGCTCTTTCCTCGCCACCTTATAATAAGTACTTAGTTCATTTCTATTCTTTGAATAATCTTTTACCCTTTTGTATACTTCGTTGTTTATTAGTTCATTTTTTATTTCATTATAATAATTCATTTCTGTGCCTCCAAGATACACACTAGCAGGTTCTAATATATATTGCAAATGACTAAAACTTGTTTTTGAGTATTAAAAAAGATAAGAAAAAAGACCTTTAAATTTTTAAAAGTCCTTACTTTGTTTTTTTACTACCTTCAAAAGATATTTTTGAGTAAAATTACTATTTTACATATATTTTACACTTTATTATCTCTTTTTATAAAACTTATTATAAATATTAATACTATTGTTAGATAAAGAATTATTTTTATATCATTAATAAAATATCCTATTAAACACATTATACTTCTTATCATACAGAATATTATTTCTACGATTAATAGATATCCCTTAATATTAGTATCTTCTTTTATACTATATATATTTTCTGAGGATACTATTTCAAATATCTTTATACCTAGTCCTTCAAATAAAGCTATGATTAGTACTAGGTATTTATTACTTATATTTAGTTTTAATATTAATATGATACAGAATAATATATTTAAATATTTAAAGTATTTTTTATCATCTACTTTTCTAACAAAAAAATAAATAAAGATACAAGAACTAATACCCATAATTATATTAAATATTCCTACATAACCAATAGTATTATTTATAAATAAATATAGATATAATGGCTGAAGACTTAAGTTTATTACTTTAGCTTGTTCACATATAAAGAATAATAATTTATTTTTTTCTATTTTATCTATTTTTATTTTATTGTTATTTGTTTTATCTTCATATTTAAATATTGGTATAACCGCTAATACTGATATTATTATTACAATGATAGCTAGTATTAACTTTGATAGTTTAGTTTCTACATAAGTACCTATTACTGAAGACAGAACTATGGCTATATTAGTATATATTAAAATACTACCTATTTCTTTTCTTTCATGATTATTTATAGATTTAATAGCATAATAGTGTCTTATGGTATGATAAGTATAGGCTCCAAGTCCATAGATAATACTAAATATTATTAGATTAGTGAATGTTTTATCCATTATAGACATATAATAGAAACTACCACTAAAGATAATACTGGATACTATTAATATATATTTAGGTTTAATTATTTTAGTTAAATAGATTACTATAGTACTAGTTATGGCTCCAGTTAAATATACTAATGAATAAAATAGTAGTATTTCTTTTAGAGAGTAGCCCATTTTATATAGTAGTACTGAAGAAAATACTTCTACTATATTTCTAGCTAAAGTAGATAATAATATAAATATATTATATCTTTTTATATTAGACATAGTATCACCATTATTTATTATGTATTTTTTTTATTTTATGATACAATATATCATGAGGTGACTAATAATGTTTAAATATACATTAGATAATAAAAGATATCATACTTTGAATTATTATCTTAAAAACAGATTTAATTCTAAAGTATTTAAAGTTAGTTTGAATGCTGGTTTTACTTGTCCTAATATTGATGGTACCAAAGGTTATGGTGGCTGTATATATTGTTCTAAGAGTGGTTCTGGAGAACATGGTGGTAATCCTAATAAGGATTTGACTACTCAGTTTTATGAAGTTAAGGATGTTATAGAAAAGAAATGGCCTAATAGTAGGTATATTGCTTATTTTCAGGCGAGAACTAATACTTATGCTCCTCTTGAAGTATTAAAATCTAAGTATGAAGAAGTATTAAAAATAGATAATGTTATTGGATTATTTATCGCTACTAGATGTGATGCTATTACTGAAGATACTTTGGATTATTTAGAAGAACTTAATAAAAGAACTTATCTTACTATTGAACTTGGTTTACAAACTATACATGAAAAGACCTCTAAACTAATTAATAGAGGTCATACACTTGAAGAATTTGATAGTATGGTTAAGAAATTAAGAAATAGAAATATTGATGTTGTTGTTCATATTATTAATGGTTTACCTTATGAAACTGAAGATATGATGTTAGATACTGTTAAACATTTAAATACTTTAGATATACAAGGTATTAAAATACATATGTTAAATATTGTTAAAAATACCCCTTTAGAAACTTTATATAATAAAGAACATTTTCATATATTATCTAAAGAAGAATATATAGATATAGTTATTAAACAGTTAGAATTATTAAATCCTAAGATAGTAATTCATAGAATTACTTCTGATCCAGATGTATCTACTTTAGTAGAACCTACTTGGTTAATTAAGAAATTTTGCCTACTTAATGATATTGATAAAGAAATGGTAAAAAGAGATACCTACCAAGGTAAGTATTATTAATTATAATATATATACTAAAAAAATATAAAGTATTAAATTATGTATTTTATATTTTTTATATTAATTAAGATACTTTTAAAGTATATGGATTACTTTCAGAACCATCACCAGAATTTATTTTTAATTCCGGCTTTAAATAAAGGGTAGGCAAAATACCAAAGGTATTGTTAGCATTATTTGCATAATATATATATCCACTTAAGTTCCAAGGATAAGTTTCAGAATCAGAATAAGAACCAATGTTTAAAAACCAAAAATTATCTACTTTTTGACTTAGCCAGTTATTATTTTTTTGACATGACATATCTATATATATATCTTCAGGTGCTGAACTTAAGAAATCATTAGAGTATAAATAATCTGATACAGTTGGTAATGCTATTTTTCCAGACCAAGTTTTAGTTATTTCGCTAGAGTATGCAGCATTAGAAAATATGTTTCTTGAACTATAATAAGTTCCTATATTCCATTTTACACTAGTTATCATATTTCTTGTAGTTTCATTTTTTATTTTAAAATTTAATTCGTTTCCATTATAATAATTTTCATTCAGTATTTTTTGTAACGTTGATGTCGACCAAGCTGCAATGCCATTACTATCCCATGCTAGTTCACCAATTGTGCTGTTTCTAATTATTTTTAATTTACCATCAAACACTCCTATTATTCGCCATATTTCACATGTACTTGATGACGGATTGGAATAATTATTACAATTGAAATATATGTAGTTGTTTACATTACCCGGCTCTGTTGAACTCACTTCTCTAGAGCAAAGGTATTGTTTTACACCATCAACTGATGTTGTTTCACCATTAGTTATTTGACTTATAATATTAGGTAGACCTGTTTCACATTCTGCCACACTAGAAAAGCCTAAACTGGCATAGGAAGACGTACAATTTGTGGCTTGAGAAAGTGTAGTTATACAATTTTCTTTAGAGGAAATTGCTTGGTTTGAAATGAAAAGATTTTGGCTTATTTGATAAAATATCATTGCCGTGTTATAACTATTCCATGCATATGCCTTTTGTTCGGAATTAGAAGTAATACCATAAAATCTAATATTACCTCCATTTAGGTCTGATGTTGTTCCACCTAATCTATCATTCATAAGTCTTACTGAAGGTGCTGTATTATAAGTAATGTCATTGCTTATTACAGTTGTTTTTGGAGCATTATTATATAAATCAGTTATATATGTTGCAGCGGTTTCAATAGTTATTTTTCCTGAAGTAAAGCCATCTTCTGATATTATTTTCAACGTGTGATATCCAGGTGATAATTTTTCCAAATAACTTTCTTTAAATGTTACTATTGTTGAACCTTCGGTTATTGTATAGTTAGAGCTGTCTACAACTGTATCATCTACCCTTACCTCTCTAAATTTACTTAGAGGAGCTGTAGACCTAACTGCTTTTGTTCCTGAACCTGTATAGGTTGGTGTATATGTAGTACCATCACCATTTGTTAACTGATATGTATCTGTTGGTACTATCTTAGTACTTGTACCTGTTATGTTACAGTTTAAATCGAAGTTATATGGTTGATTAGTCATATCTAATGGATTATTACCTATAGTACCATCTATCCATAGATATAATATAAATGTGTATTCTTTATTATAATCTAATGTTTCTTTATCTGTACTTAGTGTTATTGTAGTACCATTAGTTACATTTTCAAAACTACCTGTACCATAAGATACTCCTGTTGTGTCATTTACTAATTCATATTTAAATGATTTATGTTTTAATCCTGCAGTAGTAAGTGTTGTTTCATTTATACTATTTACTACTAAATTCCAAGTAACAAAAGCATTTGTAGCCATTTGTTGTTTAGTAGTTACTTTTAATATTCTTCCCTTTTCTCTTGTGGATGTTGGATATAATAATTTATTGTTGTCTGATAGTTTATCACACGAACCAGTACCACCTGCGACTGTTACATCTACTAACTGATCTTTGTTTTCTGCAGAGCTGCTCCAACCAAAGTATGCCATTGTTGATCCTACTAGAATAAACATAACTATTGCAATAATTAATAAAATAATATTCTTTTTTTTCATTTAGAGCACCCCTCTTTCTTAGAATAGTTTTATTACATCACTTATTGTTACAAATACCATTAATAACATTAATAGTATAAAGCCTATACTATTTATCATTCCTTCTGTTTTTGCTTTAATTGGTTTTCTTCTTATTTTTTCTATTATTAAGAATAATACTCTTCCTCCATCAAAGGCTGGGAATGGTATTAGGTTTATTACTCCAACATTCATAGATAGATATGCTACTAGACTTAAGATACTTTCAAAACCTTTCTTAGACTGACTATCTACTACTGAGTATATTCCTACTGGTCCTGATAAATCTTTAACTGAGAATTTTCCTGTTACTAATTCTTTTAATGTAGTAATCATTAATTTATATAGACTAGCAGTCGTTTCTACTGCATGTTTAAGTGAAACGCCTAATCCTTTTCTTACTGTGGTATCTAGTCCTATTCCTACTACATAACTTACATTTCCTTCTTTATCTTCTACTTTATCTGGTACTAATGTTACTTCTCTTTTAGTTCCTGTTTTATCTTTTAGTACTATATCTAGTTTTTCTCCTTTTGATGCTTGTATATATAATTGTACTTCACTCCAACTAGATACTCTTTGTTTGTTTATTGATACTATGGTATCTCCTTCTTTAATACCAGCAGTATAAGCAGGATATCCTTCACTTACATTAGCTACTACTGGTTTAGTAGAAATACTTCCATATATTAATGCTGATACAAATAGTATTACAAAGGCAAATAAGAAATTAAATGTTGCGCCAGCAATCATTATTATTAATCTTTGCCATACTGGCTTAGAATATAATTTTCTTTTATTTGGTATCTTACTATTATCATCAGCATCTTCACCCGCTAGTGATACAAAACCACCTATTGGTATAGCTCTAATACAGTATTCTGTTTCTCCACCTTTCTTTTTAAAATGGAATATTTTAGGTCCCATACCTATTGAAAATTCATAGACATATACTCCAAATAATTTAGAAAATATAAAATGTCCAAATTCATGAACTAATACTATTGCTCCTAATATTAGTACAAAATATAATAAACTTAATAAATTCATACTATCCTCCTCCTATTATAAAATACTAAGTAATAAACTCATACCTAATGATACAAATATAACACTATCAAATCTATCTAATATACCACCATGTCCAGGTATTATATTTGAATAATCTTTTTTATCATAATATCTTTTTATTGCACTAAATACTAAATCTCCCATTTCACTTAATATAGTAAGTATTAATGACATAAATATTATTTTTAGTACTGATATACTACCTATTAATGATAAATAAAACATACTACCTATAAATGTACCTACTAGTACTCCTATAATACATCCTTCTATTGTTTTTTTAGGAGATATACTAGTAAATCTATGTTTTCCTATTAAATTGCCTCCAATAAAAGCATATGTATCGGTAATAAATGATATTATAAATATATAGATACACTTATATATATTAACTTCTCTCATAGTACTAATATTGTTAAAAGCAAGTCCTAGTAACAATATTATACCTATAAAATACATACTATCATTGATATTGTATTTATCTTTATCATTATAGAATATTACTGGTAATATTAATAATAATAGAGTTAATATTATCATACTGGTAATATTTAATTTATATACTATACCATTTAACATAAATATTCCAAGTAATATATAAGATATTATTTTTATTACTGGTATATTTTTCTTTTTGTATTTGATATCTATTAGTTCTTTTAAACCTAGTATAGAGGTAATTGCCATAACTATTCTAAATACTGTATTTCCTAATAGGAATGCTAGTAGTAGAATACCCACTACTAAGGCTCCTCCAAGTAATCTTTTCTTCATAATGCCTCCCTATGCTATTTTATAGTCATCTTCAAGAGAGAATATAACATTTTCTTCAATCCAATTTTTTCTTGGTTCTACAGCATCTCCCATAAGTACTGATACTCTTTTTTCAGCAAGAGCTGCATCTGTTATATTTACTTTAATTAACTTTCTTTCTTCTGGATCCATAGTAGTTTCCCATAACTGGTTAGCATTCATTTCACCAAGTCCTTTGTATCTTTGTACTTTATAGTTTGTTTTTCCTTTTGTTTCTTCTCTTAATTCTTCATTAGACCAAGCATATACGTGTTTACTACCACTAGTTACTTTATATAGTGGTGGCATTGCTATAAATAGATGCCCTTCTTCAATAAGCGGTTTCATATATCTATAGAAGAATGTTAATAATAAACATTGTATATGTGCACCATCATCATCAGCATCAGTCATTATTATTACTTTACCATAATTTATATCTTTTACATTGAAGTCACTACCTACTCCTGCACCTATTGTATAAATTAGAGTATTTATTTCTTCATTTTTAAATATTTCTTCCATTCTTGTTTTTTCAGTATTTAATACTTTACCACGAAGTGGAAGAATAGCTTGTACTTTTCTATCTCTACCTTGTTTAGCAGAGCCTCCTGCTGAATCTCCCTCTACTATAAATAATTCTTTTTCCATTGCTTTTTTACTTTGAGCAGGAGTTAACTTTCCTGATAGTAATCTTTCTGTCTTTTTACTATCTTTTCCTTTTCTTGTTTCTTCTCTTGCTTTTCTAGCAGCTTCTCTAGCTTCTTTTCCTTTTACAGCTTTTCCAACTATTTTAGTAGCTACCATTTTATTTTCTTCAAGGAAGAATTTTAACTTCTCTGTAACTATTGTTTCGACTACTGCTCTAGCAGCAGGTGTACCTAGTTTTGATTTGGTCTGTCCTTCAAACTGAAGTATATCTTCAGGTATTTGTACAGATATAACTGCTGTTAAGCCTTCTCTTACATCAGAACCATCAAAACTTTTATCTTTTTTTAAGTAATTATTTGCTCTAGCATAGTCATTAAGTACTTTCGTAATAGCGGTTTTGAAACCAACTTCATGACTACCACCATCACTAGTTTTTACATCATTAACAAATGATACAATATTTTCTGAATAACTATCAGTATATTGCATAGCTACTGATACATTAATTTTATCTTTTGAACTAGTAAAACATAATGGTTTATGTAATACTTCTTTTCCTTCATTTAAATATTCGCAAAAGGCTTCTAATCCATTTTCATAATGGTACTTTTCACTTCTACCATCTATTTCATCTACTACTTCAATAGTAAGTCCACTTATTAAGAAAGCACTTTCTTGCATTCTTTCACATATAGTAGAAAAACTAAATGTTGTAACCGGAAATATTGCTGGGTCGGGTTTAAACTTAACTGTTGTTCCGGTTCTATTTGTAGTTCCTACTTTTTTTAAAGGTACTACTACTTTACCACCATTTTCAAACTTTATATAGTATTCTCCGCCATCACGACGAGTTACTACTTCCATAACTGAGCTCAAAGCATTAACTACTGATCCACCTACTCCATGTAATCCACCGGATACTTTGTATCCGCCTTCACTAAATTTACCGCCAGCATGAAGTACTGTATATATTACTTCAGGTGTTGATTTACCAGATGAATGCATACCTACTGGTAAACCTCTACCTTTATCAGTTACACTTACTGCCCCATCTTTATGTAAAACTATCTTTAAATGATTACCATAACCATTTAATGCTTCATCAATAGAATTATCAACTATTTCCCATACTAGATGATGTAAACCTCTTTTATCAGTAGAACCAATATACATACCTGGTCTTTTTCTTACCGCTTCTAATCCTTCTAGTATTTTAATTGAACTCTCATCATATTTTGCTGCCATAACTATCACTCTTTCTATTAATTTCCATAATAATTATACAATAAAATAAAAAGAAGAGCAAGATTCTTGTCGTTATTTTAGAACAAAAAGCAAATAAATTTGTTTTTTATTGCATATGATACTCTGAATATTTATTGCTTGCTACAAAAGTTATTGCTTTTTTATTAAAAATAACATATAATGTATATGAAAGAGAAATTAGTCATAATAAAAATGGCTAACACCTATTGCGAGGTGTTCTCTTCAGATTTTTGATCATCGGAGCTACCCCCCTGAGGTGCCCCGATTTTTTATCTATTTTCTATGGCTACCTAGCACTATTAATGCTATGGTAACAAGAATAGTTAAAGCATACGCTATAACTAATTCCATTTACTAATAACCTCCTCCCCCTAAGGTTAAGAAATTACTTTCTATCATAAAATCACCTCTCCTTCCAAAGTAAATATACCCTAGAAAAAGAAGAGAACACCATAAGTATTAACCACGCCAACATTATATACTAATTTGAATATTATAGTCAAGGAAAATCTGACTATTTTTTTTATATCTTTGTAAAGCCTTTATTTATAAGTATTTATAAGATTTTTATATACAATACAAATGTATGCTAATATAATTGTACTAAAAAAATAATGGCTTAAATAACCATTATTTTAAACATAGAAATATATTAATTATGGATAACTAAATTGTTCTAACTCTGAATAGTTAAAAGAAAATAACTTTAGTTCAAGTTACTTTCTAATATTTCTTTAAACTTAACACAGTCATCTATACTATAATTATTAATTAAACTCATAGTTACTGCATCATCTATACTTATATTATTCTTATTAGAATTATTTTTTATTTCTTTTAACATTTCTACTATCTTCTTATAATCATTTAAAGAATATGATTCATCATTAATAGTGTCTATTACTTTAGATGTTTCCTTTATTTCTTCACCTTGTTTTATTAAATCATTAAGTGAGATAGTATTACTAATAAGATTCTTTTTCATATTTTCTTTCTTTATCTTTAATGTTTTATCTTCTACTGTATCTAAATTAATATTTAAAGTATCATTATTAATAATATCTTTTGCTTTAATAATATTAACTTTAATTTCTGGTACTTTTTCTATTTTTTCTATTTTAACTTTAGGTACATCTTCTACTTCTTTAACTTCAGATATCTTATCCATAATTGGTTCTACTTTTTTGATAGTATTTTTTTCTAATTCTAACTTTAAGTTATTATAATTACCTTCATATATTTCTTGAGGATTAGTAATATTATAATTTTGATTATTTATTTCATTATCATAATATGTTACTGGTACTAAACCATTTAATATATCATTAAATGTTACTCTATCATTAGTTTCTATATTTGTATTGGAAGATACTTCTTCTATAGTTTGAATAACTTCAGGTATATTAGTAACATCTTCATTAAATACAATTTTCTCTTTTGGTAATAACTCTTTAGTAGTAGATATATCTTCAGTAACTTGTTCTATATCTTTAATAGTTACTTCTTCTTTAACTGTTTTTTTAGAAGTTATTTTATCACATATAGTATTGGTTATATAAACTACACTTAAGGCAGTTACCCAAAGTATAAATAATCCCATATTTAATTCTAATATAGCCACTAAAGAATTATTGGTGTATAGTGATGACATTTCAAATACATTTATACTATTTTTAGCTATAATATTTAATATTATAACAAAGAAAATATTATTTATAATAAAAGTTATACTATTAATTATTTTATATATTTTCTTCTTATTAGAACTTAATATACTAGTAATAAAAGCTAATGATATTATTAATAATACACTTATATAAATATATATAGATGGAAAATAAATACCATTAAAAAATATTGTTGTAAAATTATCAAAAGTATTAAATAGTACTTTATGATTTCTTATAATACTAATTATAAAGGTTAAAATCATTGATAAACTCATAAATATTACATACTTTTTATTACTTAACTTTTTGCAAGTAAATAATATTGTTAAAATAAGCATTAAAATTACTAGTACAAATATAAACTTAAATGACATTAAGGTATCAAATAATATCTTAAACTTTTCTAATATTGATAAGTATTTCATATCATCACCCCTTCCTTTTTTATTATATTAATTCTGCTATATATATAGTTTGATGATAATTATCACCATTGGTACAAGTAATTAAAGTTAAACTTGTTTTATTTCTATTTCTTAATATTCTTACTGTACCTGTCTTTTTTTCATTGTATATTTTAGTTATCTTATATATATAATCTTTTCCCTGATAATGAACTGTTACAGTATCATCTATACTTAGTTTATATAAATCATTAAAATAACTATTGCTATAATTACCTGAATGTCCGGCAATTATTAAATTACCATTTACTACATCAGGATAATCTGACTCTTTTAAAACAAACAAATTAAATTGAACATTATTTAAACTTGATGTTTTACTATAAAAGCCTTTATAAAAGTTTATCTTTGGAATATCTAATACTCCTAAATATTCTTCATAAATATAATTATTATTATCTTCTTTTACTTCTTCAGTAGGTTCTTCTACTGCTGGTTCTTCTTCAACATTTTCTATATCTCTAGTATTTATCTCTGATAAAACTAAATTCATTTCGCTAAATACAACATCCCTTTTTTCTTTTATATAGTTTGAAAGTAAAAGCGGGATTCCACTTATTATTAGTATTACTCCCGCTGCTACTTGAAATTTTAAATTATTTTTCTTCATTCTTTTTATAATTTCTGTATATCATAAATGATCCAAGACCAATAATGATAACACCTATTAAGGATGCTGTTATAGTTTTAAATGATGAAGTATTTGGAACTTCAATTGTTTCAGGTTTATTATACATAATAATTTCTCCATCAACTGTTCCATCTTCTTTTACAACAAATGTAACTGTTTCAGTAGATAATTCATATCCTTCTGGAGCAATCATCTCACTTAATGTATATTTACCTGGTTTTAATCCATCTTTAATTATAAATGGTTCATTAGTTGATACCCAAGCATATATAACTTCTCCAGTTTCATCTTTTAATTCAAGATGTGCTCCTGGTAACTCTTCACCTGTAGTAATATCTCTCTTACTAATGCTTACTGGTATAGGTTTATCTTCAAGATAGTTCTTCATAACTACCCTAGTTACTGTACCATCATTTTTTACTTCAAAAGTAATAGTTTCAGTACTTAATACGTATCCTTCTGGAGCAATAGTCTCAGTTAAAGTATATTTACCAGGATTTAATCCTTTAATAACATGTACTTCTTCAGTAGAAGTCCATTCATCTATTACTTTACCATTAGCATCTTTAACTACTAAATGTGCTCCTGGTAATTCCTTATTAGTAGTAGCATCTATTTTACTAATTTGTACTTCAGTTACTATATTTAACTTTAATTCTAAACTAGTATTAATATTCTTATAATCATAATATAATCCAGATGTACCTTGATATCTTGAATCACTTGGTTTATATTCATATACTTTAGCAATACCACCTTCAGCAGTAGCATTTACTTTAAAGTTTAATGTTGTACCTTTAATACTAGATACTGGTACTTTTACTATAAATTTTTCATTTTTACTAAATGTATTTTGTTCTTTACCATTAACATTAGTAATTATTGTTCCACTAGGTGCTCCTTCTAAAGAAACAGTATAACTATCTTTAACATTACCAGTAGTAGTTATACCAAGATTTGAACTAACATAGTATTTCCCATCACTAGATAATGTTAAATTAGTATTTCCATTTAACTTAATAGTAGGTTCTGCTTGTTTATAGTTATTAGCACCATTTACAAGTTTTGCCATTTCTCTTACAATGTCAGAATCTTTACCACGATATGTTCCTTTTTCTAAATCAAAATGTTGAAATGAATAATCATTAGGATTTATTAAGTACCATACAGCTAATCCTGTAGTCAAATAATCTTTATCTGCATTACCAAATATTGTTTTATTTGGATAACCATTTTGGAAAAGATATACAATTCTTTGATCCATCTCACCAATTAAATAATATTTTGCTCTACCAGTATAAAACGTTTTACTTCTTTCAGTACAATAAACAATTTGTCCATCAGTAGTTTTCTTAAATTCCATATTTATTGTACTATTACTCAAATAATATGAAACATCAATTTTATGTAGATTAGAACCATCTAACTCATAATAACTAGGAGCAGTAGTTTCAGCTTTTGCAGTAACAGCAAAAAAACTTAAAACAATTGCCACCAAACTAAATAAAATATTTTTTAATTTCATAACAAAAACCTCCCTTTGAAATTGCTTTATATGATAACACTTTTTATACCATTTGTCAATATCATGACATTTTTTATATATAGAAAAAATCTAGAACTAATTCTAGACTTCTATACATAATCTATACATAAAATGGCGTCCTCGGACAGAATCGAACTGTCGGCCTATTGCTTAGGAGGCAATCGCTCTATCCTACTGAGCTACGAGGACACAACATAATTATAGCAGATTTTTTAATAAAGTTAAAGAAATTTATTATATATAATAAATAAAATACACTCATAAGATAGACTACAGGCTATCTTATGCTTCTTAAGACTTACAGGCTTAAGAAGAAAGACAAGATAAACTACAGGTTATCTTGTCCATTCAAATTCAAAATCAAGTATTCTAACAGTATCTCCTTCTTCAATACCATTTTTTATAAGTTCTTCATCAAGGCCCATTTTTCTAAGTTTATTAGAAAATCTTTCATAAGCCTCTTCGGTATTAAAGTTAGTCATTCTAAATAATTTTTCAATAGTATCTCCTCTTACTACAAAGACATCTTTATCTTTAGAAATAGTAAATGGTTTTTCTTTCTTAAATTTATATAGAACATGACTTTCTTGAACATCATCAGTATATAATACTTCTCTATCTATTTCTTTTACTAAAGTAGATAATCTATCTATTACTTTATCAAGACCATCATTTATTAAAGCAGTTACTTCATATATATCTTCATTCCTAATCTTTTCTTTAAACTTCTTTAAATTCTCTTTAGCTTCTTCACCATCCATTTTATTAGCTATAATTATTTCTTTCTTAGTTAATAATTTAGGACTAAAATCCTCAAGTTCTTTTCTTATAGCAACATAATCTTCATATGGTTCTCTTCCTTCAGTACCTGCCATATCTATAACATGAGCAATAATCTTAGTTCTCTCTACATGTTTTAAAAACTTATGACCAAGCCCTACACCTTCACTAGCACCTTCAATTAAACCAGGAAGATCCGCTACTACAAAAGTATTATCTTTTGTTTTTACTACTCCTAAATTTGGTGATAAGGTAGTAAAATGATAATCTGCTATTTTAGGATTAGCATTTGATATCATAGATAGAATAGTACTCTTACCTACAGAAGGCATACCCACTAGGCCAACATCAGCAATCATACGTAGTTCAACTTTAATATTTCTTACTTCACCAGGTTCTCCTTTTTCAGCATATGATGGACAAGGATTACTTCTAGTGGCTAGACTAACATTACCTCTTCCACCTCTTCCACCATAAGCTATCGTAGCCATTTCACCTTGCTTAGTTAAGTCTGCTATTACTACACCAGTATCTGCATCTTTAACAGTAGTTCCTACTGGTACTTTGATAATAACATCTTCACTATTACTACCAAACTTATTTTTACCTTCACCATTTTCACCATTGTTACCTTTAATTTTCTTTTGGTATCTTAAATCAATTAGTGTCTTTAGACCTTCATCAGCTTTAAATATTATATCTGATCCTTTACCCCCATTACCACCGAATGGTCCTCCCATTGGTACGCAGGCTTCTCTCCTAAAGGCCATACAACCATTACCACCAGTACCGGCTTCTACTTTCATTACCACTTCATCGACAAACATATTATCACTATCCTTCGTATTCTACTTTATACTTAACTACTAAATATAATATTATAATTAACATTACATATATTCCTGTTACCCATATTATCCTAAGATAATTTATTTTTTTCTTTTCTTTCTTTTCTTTCATTTTTTAAATTCCTTACTTTATTTACTATTTTATCATATAATTCTCTAAAGAAATCTATAACATAAGTATCTACAAAGCCAAGAACTAAAATAAAGATGATACTTACTATACCAAATTTTGAGACTAAAAACAAGTCTGGAAGTAAAATTAGTAGTTCAAAAAATGATATACTACAGAATATTAAGAGAATTTTACGCCATAAGTTAAGTGGTTTACATATCGTATATAGTAATCTTAGAGTTATTAATCCTGTTAGGGATACTACTACCAGTCTATAGTTATTGAAGTCCTGGCCAAAGATACTACAGAACATTATTATTATGAATATATTTAACATTACCATTATTCCATTTGGTAGGGCATTTCTAAAGACATTTACTATGAAATCTTTACCTACTTTGTTATAGTTTGGTTCTAATGCTAGAAAGAATGATGGTATTCCCACACAAATAGCACTAATTAGTGATAACTGAATTGGATAGAATGGATATTCATAGGATAGTATTATTGATGATAGAGATAGTAATAAGGAGTATGTTGTTTTGATTAGATACATTGAGGCTACTCTTTCAATATTATTTACTACTCTTCTTCCTTCATTTACTATTTCAGGTAATGTACTAAAGTCATTATTAGTTAGAACTACTTCACTAACACTTTTAGCGGCCCCAACACCACTTCCTAGAGCAATACCACAGTCAGCCTCTTTTAGAGCCAGAATATCATTTACGCCATCACCAATCATACTGACAGTATTATTTTCTTTTAGAGCTTTGATTACTTTTTGTTTATCATTCGGAGTCATTCTACCAAAGATAGTTATTTCTTTGACAATTTTTACTAATTCATCATAATCTTTTGGTAAGTCTTTACCTTCAATAAATCTATCATAGCCATCAAATTCTAACTGTCTTAAAATATTAGATACAGTAACAGGGTTATCTCCAGATATTATTTTTATTTCAACATCCTGCTGCTTGAAATAATTTAAAGTATCTTTAGCACTTGCCCTAACATTGTCTTTTAAAATAATAAAGGCATCTACTTTAATATTGGTATTACCACTAGCAAGAGTAATTATTCTATAACCCTTTAATATATACTTAGTTAATTCCTCATAGTCAGTTAATTTTTTATCAGTAATATATTCTAAGGCTCCAAGATAGTACTTAGTATCATTTATAGTGGTAATGCTACACTTTTTACTTGAAGAAAAAGCTGTTCTATCAGTTACATTTAAACTAGTCTTAATACCATATTTTTTCTTTAGAGCAATATCAGTAGCATTATTTCCTTCTTCAGTATTAATATTAGCTATTATTTCATCTACATTTATCTTATTATTAAGTACTACGGTATCCACTACTTCCATAGTTCCATCAGTTATGGTACCCGTTTTATCTAGACATAGTACATCAGTACATGATAGTATTTCAATACCATGTAACTTTTGTATTAGAACTTTCTTTTTAGCCATCTTTAATACACCCGCAGTTAAGGCTATTGAAGTAAGTAAAACTAAGCCTTCAGGTATCATACCTATTATACCCGCTACTGTGGATAGTATAGCTTCTTTATAGGTTAGCCCACTACGAAAATACTGACTTATAAATAATAGAATACCTACTGGTACAATTAAAAATGTTATTATTTTTAGTATTTTATTAATAGTATTTTGTAAGTATGAAGTGTTATCTTTTACTGAGGCAGCATCTTTTACTAAAGAACTAGCATAACTATCTTTGGTTAGTCCTACTACTTTGGCATAAGCAGTACCACTAGTAACTATTGATCCAGACATTATCTTATCATCTTTCTTTTTCTGAATAGCATTTGATTCACCAGTAATAATACTCTCATCTACCTCAAGTGAACCACTCTTTATTACTTCAAGGTCAACAAGAATATTATCTCCTGATGATAGATAAAGAGTATCACCTAATACAATTTCTTCTTTTGGTATCTCTTCTTTTTTGCCATCACGAACTACTGTTACTTTTTCCTGATTAGTAACTCTAATATTATCTAGAGTTCTCTTAGCTTTTAATTCCTGATAGATAGCTATTATAGTATTAAATACTGCCGTTCCTATAAAAGTAGCATTTTGTATAGAACCTGTAGTTAATGTTAAAACCATTAAAGCTATATTTAAAATATTAAATAGTGTTATGGTATTAGATAATACTATTTCTTTAGTGGTTCTTGTATATTTTACTTTTTCATCATTGGATAGTCCATTATTCTTCCTATATTCTACTTCTTGTTTAGTTAAACCTTCCATAGTTAGCCTCCTTATAAGTTAAAAGAGCTATATAGCTCTTATCTACTGAAATATCCTCCGCCACTATAATATAGAGCAGGGAAATTTATTATGTTTCTTGGATTAAATGAATTAGCATTAAAATTATAAGCATTATGTCCATAAGCCATACCAAAGTGTAAGTGAGCTCCTGTTGTACAATTATCATATGACTGAGTAGAATATCCTCCTACCTCACCTATCTTTGTCTGTGGAGTTACTACTTGATCTACAGATACTGATATTCTAAGTAAATGTAGGTATACTGTAGTATAAGGAATACCATTAACATTATGATATACCCATACTTGGTTACCACCACAACTTGAATAATTAACTATTCTAGCTACTACTCCGTTAGCAGCAGGATATGCTGTTGTTCCTTCACTGACACAGTCTAAGTCAATACCATGGTGTCCACCACCACCAGACCAGTCTGGTCTAATGTTGTATCCCGTGTATTCACTAGTTACACAACCCCAATTAAGTGGGTAACTCCAACCTGTTGCTGTTATAGTAACATTACCACTATTATATTTTCTACCACAAGTAGATATTTCTTCATTATTTTTACATCCTTTAGCGGTTAATCTAGATATCTCAGCTTTCATGTCCCTTATATCTTCTTCAATAGTAGTTCCCTCTTCTTTATAATTTGATAAATTTGCTCTCAAAGTAATTAGTTTTGAATTTAAACTATTACTTTCTGTTTCAAGATTACTTCTTTTTGTAGATAATTCTGATTTCTTTTTTTCTAATTCTTCTACTAATTTAGTTAATTCATTCATTAGATTATCATTATACTCAGTAAGCTGAGAAGCTACAGAATATCTATATATAAAATCGGTGTAAGAGTCTGCTTGAAAGATATATTCTAAATAAACATTTTCTCCCGATGATACTTGAAGAAATTTTAGTAGTTCATCTGTTTCATCTTTCTTTTCTTCTATCTTTTTTTGATTAGTATTAATATCATCTTCAGTTTTTTTAATATCACTCTTAATACTATTTACCTTACCAGTAATAACATTAATCTCACTAGTTAATGATGCTATTTGTTCATCAGTTAACTTCTTATTATTTTTATTTTCTTCATACTTAGCTTCTAGGTTAGATAATTCTTTTCTTAAGTCTCCTAGTGTCTTAGCCTCTACTTTATATGTTGGTATAAGTACTATTATAAATAATGTTATAAAAATTATTATTTTCTTATTCATTCATATCACATCTTTCATTATAATTATATATTAAATATTTTTTTTAGTCAATTAATTTGATTTATTTTACATTATTTAACATTGCCATATAAAAAAAGATTTTTAGTACCAATAACCAAAAATCATTCTTATTTTAATAAATCCCAATTAATTACAGCCTAGCCATTATCTTTTTCATAATCACAGTTCATACACTTAATTTTATCTTTCTTTTCAACTAAAGTTCCATGACAATTAGGACATTTTTCTTCAAGAGGTTTATCCCAAGTAGCAAAATCACACTTTGGATAGTTCGAGCAGCCATAAAATATTTTACCTCTTTTAGTCTTCTTCTCAACTACTTTACCATCACATTTAGGACAGTTCATTATTTCTACTACTTTTTTCTCTTCTTTATCATTTTTTATATACTTACAAGTAGGATAGTTCGAGCAGGCAACAAACTTACCATATCTACTTTGTTTTATAACTAACTCACTACCACAATTAGGACATATCTCTCCAGTCTTTTCAGGAGCCTTCTTTTCCATCTCCTTGAAGGCGACTTCCACTTTAGGTTCAAAGTCATCATAAAACATTTTAAGTAGTTTATACCACTCCATATCACCTTCAGCAATCTTATCAAGATCATCTTCCATATTCTTAGTATATTCAACATTAATAATATCTTTAAAGAATTCTTGTAACTTATCAGTAGTTTCAATACCAATTTCGGTAGGAATAAACTTCTTATCTTCTACTTTAACATAATTTCTTTCTTTAATAGTATCAATGGTTTTAGCATAAGTAGAAGGTCTACCAATACCAAGTTCTTCCATTTCTTTAATTAATTTACTTTCTGTATATCTAGCAGGAGGTTTAGTAGTATGTGAAGAATATTCTATCTTATTAGATACAATAACATTACTATTATAAGTACTAAAGTCAGGAAGTACTGTATCTTCACTATCTTCATAAATATTATATACTTTTAAATATCCATCAAAAATAAGTACTTGACCAGTAGTTTTAAACTGATAATTATTATTATCAAGTATAACAGTAGTAGCCTCTACCTTAGCGTCTTTCATAAGTGAAGCTAAAGCTCTATAATAAATAATCTTATATAATTTATATTCATCATTAGATAAATATTCTTTTATCTTATCAGGATGTCTATTAATTGATGTTGGTCTAATAGCCTCATGAGCATCTTGAACATTCTCAGTCTTAGTACTTTTCTTTACATAACCAACATATTCACTACCAAAGTTATCTTTAATATATCCATAAGTTTCTTTAACAAATTCATCAGAAAGTCTTACCGAATCTGTTCTCATATAAGAAATCAAACCGACAGTCTCACTACCTAAATCAATACCTTCATATAACTTTTGAGCAATACTCATAGTCTTTTTTGAAGTAAATCCCAATTTATTAGAGGCTTCCTGCTGTAGTGTACTCGTAGTAAAAGGAAACTTACTCTTCTTAGCCTTTTCTTTTTTATCAACACTCTCTATCTTAAAAGCATTAGATAGCTTACTTAATATTTCTTTAGCCTCTACTTCTTTCTTAATCTCAATCTTTTTATGATTATAAGTATCAAGCTTAGCGCTAAAGTCATTAAAATAAGCATCTATCTCAAAATATTCTTCTGGTATAAAAGCTTCAATTTCTCTTTCTCTATCTACAATTAACTTAAGAGCCACTGACTGAACTCTACCCGCAGACTTTCCTCCAGTCTTAGACTGCATAAGTTTACTAAGTCTAAAACCAATAATTCTATCTAGAATTCTTCTTGTCTCCTGTGACTTAACTAAATTATCATCTATTTTTCTAGCCTTAGCAAAAGAATCTAAAACAGCCTTCTTAGTTATTTCATTAAATACTATACGATCATAATCTTTATCCATAAGACCTAAAGTATCATATAAATGCCAACTAATAGCCTCTCCTTCACGATCGGGGTCGGTTGCTAAATAAACAAAGTCTGAATCTTTAACATCTTTCTTTAATTCTTTTACTATTTTATTTTTACCCTTTATAATTTGATAATCAGGTTTAAAATTATTATCAATATCAACACCAAAACCAAACTTCCCAGAAGTAGATAAATCTCTAATATGTCCTACTGAAGATACTACTTTATATTCACTTCCTAAATATTTTTCTATTGTTTTACTCTTATGTGGGGACTCCACTATTACTAATTTCTTTGCCATAGAATCCTTTCCTTTCTGTAACATTATATACTACTTTATTAGTAAATTGCAAGTACTTTTTTTATTTTCACACAATATAACATAAATAGCTTCCTTTATAAGGAAGCTACTATATATATAAACACAAGCTAATGCTCATGACACTATATATTATGCTATTTATTATGAAATAGTTCATATTTTTAATCTATTCTGTAAGTAATTCTTCTAGAGGTACTATCATATATCCTTTACTATTAATATACTTAACTATAATATCAAGATTATTCATATCATTAAGAAGTATTATACTACCATTAGTTAAATTATTCTTAATATCCAAATAATCGCCAACTATACTAGGTATTACAACATACATCTTCTTCTTATTACAAATACTCAAAGTATCATTATTTTTCCCCATACTTAGACAATATATAGATTTATTCTTACTAATTCTATTAATAATTGTATTATCGTTATCAAGTATTTCTTCACTATATATACCATTATTACCATAAGTATAAATACTATTCTTATTAATCTTTTTAATATTATTTATAGATACATCTTTATGATTTAAAAATATCGTAATATTATTATTCTTAATCTTATCAATATTATCATAATTAGTAATAACAAGTAAGGACACTCTATTACTGGAGGTATTACCTCCTATAATATATTTATCCATATTATTAGATAACATCTCACTAGGTAATATATCATTATATACAAGATAATCCTCTCTAAAGATACCACTTACTTTCATATTCTCATAACTCTTATCAAGATCTACACTTTTTCCCTTAACTCCAGGAATAATAGTATTACTATCAAGTACTGCATTAACAGGAAGGACTTCATATTTATCTTTTAATAAGTCTATCTTATTCATAAGTGGATCTTTCTTATTAATAAAATTCATTACTCTATCTGTATAAAAAAAACTAAATAGTACAAGTACTAATAACGATACCATTTTAAATATATTCTTCAAGATAATCACCTAATAATATATATGAATTAAAAAATAAAAGTACTACTTAAAATAGCACTTTTATTTCTTTGCTTGTTTTAAAGCATTGCTTGCAGCTTCATATAAAGCATCAATTTTAATAGTACAACCACTCACTGCATCAGTCTTACCATCTTCATTTAACTTTAGACTATCAATACCTTGGTTTTTAACAATATAGTCCTCAAGAGCCTTAACCTGAGTATCCCACTCACCAATAGTACTTCCATAAGGATTATTATACATACCATATTCACTGCCTAAAGCTTTTTTAGTAGTCTTAACACCATCTTTAGTATAAGTAGTATCAAGTTCTACACTAGTAATCTTGCCATTACTATCAACAGTAACGGTAGCAGTAGCAGTATTATCTTGTCCACCATAACTATCAGTAGCAGTACCAGTATATATACCTTCTTTATATCCCTTTGCACAGCCTCCTAGTACTAGTAGACTAACCATACTAAGTACAATTATCTTCTTTTTCATATTTCCTCCTACTATCTAATTATAAAACATTTTAATTACTTTGACTAGTATTTTTTATTCTATTTATTAAATTTATTTCTAATAAATATTCTTATTCTATTACTAATACTAGGCTTTCTATATATAATAGTTAACACTAGTATCAAAAGGCAAAAGATAAATTCAGTAGTAGTAACCACTTTAAGCATAAATTCATTACTACATAAAATAGCATATAAAAAGTATGACAAACTACTTATTACCCATAATATCCATGAAGAAATACTAAGATCACTAGCAGTTTTATTTCTAAGTATTTTTATAGTCTGAGGTAAATAAGAAAAGAAAGTGCTAATCGTAGCTATTCCAAGTAAAATATTAACTAACATAACTTCGCCTACACTACTTTTTTTAACATATTAGTAACCATATCAATTACTAATTTCTTATTATCTTCTCTATTATCACAAATAGCCTTTACTATTTCATTATAATAGTTATTATTATCTCTATCATAAATACTAATATAAATAATATTATCTTCACCATATAAATTAAATTTATCTACTCTATTTAATTTGCCAGTAACACCAATACCATAATTAGAATTAGTATAATTACTAATATTTTTACTCATTTCATTACTAGTCTCAGTACTATAGACAGTATATTTATCAATAATATTACTACTTACTCCCATTTTAATTTTATATTCATTAGAATAAGTAACTGCTCCAAACTTAAATACTTCACTAGATCCCTCGATATTAGTAATAGCATTAGCTATACCACCGCCAGTACAAGATTCCATTGTACTAATAGTTTTATTCTTTTCAGTTAATAATTTAATAACTTCATTCATACTCTAATTCCTTCCTATATTCTTTGTATTATCTATAAGTTTTTTAGATACTATTCCCACGATTATACCCGTAGGAATAGAAAATATTAATAAATATGGTAAATAATAGGTAATATTATAATTATTAAGTACTAATATTCCCACAAGTACTTGTCCTATACTATGAAATATACTACCTACTATTGATACACCAATTATAGATAATTTAGTTTTCTTAACTAGTACCATAGCTATTATACTAAATAATGCTCCTGATAAAGAAAAGAAAAAATTAATACCAAAGCCTGTTCTGAGTAAGGCTACAATTAATACTCTAATAAGTGATACCATAATTGAAGTCTTAAAGCCATATTTATATAAAACATATATTATAACAATATTTGATAAACCAAGTTTTAATCCTGGTATAAAATCACTAATAAAAGTAAAATAACTCTCTATAATAGAAATAACTACACTTATTGCGGTCATTATTCCTATTACTGTAATATCTCTTGTTTTCATTAGTATACAACACCATCCATATCACTGCTTTGTACTATCTTAATAACAACTTTATTAGGTAAGCAGATAAGAGGTTTGGTACTATCACTAATATATCCTTCTTTGCTACATATATTTTTCGGAGAGTTTTCTTTTACTACTCTAACCTTTTTGTCTTTTATTTCAATTACTACATCACCAAGAAGTCCCTCTACCGTATAAGTATTATTGATAGAAAGATCAGCGCTAAGTACTAAATCATCTTTATAATATACTTCTACTGTATCTCCCTCTTTTTTATTAAGATTAATGATAAGTATAAGAATTCCTACTATAACAAGAATAACTATAATTAATTTAATATCATTTTTATTCATAATTAAAATTATCACTTCTAACTATATTATCTTTATCTACATACCATATAGCCTCTATGTCAGGATTATTATTAACTATCTTTAGTCCGTCTTCTACTGGAAGTAGGAATAAATAAGTACTATAAATATCTGCCAATATTGAGCTCTTACCAACTACTGTAACAGACTTCATATAATTACTAGGATACTTAGTTATAGGATTAATAATATGATTATAATTAATACCATCTAAAGTACAATATCTTTGATAACTACCTGAAGTAACTATTGATAAATTATTAACTTTAACCTTAGTAAACATATCATCTTTATTATCAGGGCTAGTAATACCTACTAGAAAAGTATCTTTATTATAAGCCTTACCCACCATCACATTACCACCAGCATTAATAATATAAGAATGAATATCGTTTTCTTCTAAGTATCTACCTACCAATTCAGTAACATAACCTTTAGCAATACCACCCAAATCTAATTTAACATCATTACTCTTACTATAATTATTACCATCTAGCTTAATATCATTAATATTAGTATTAACATTAAGTTCTTCCGTACTAGGAAGGGTATTACAAGAATCAATAAACTCTTTCCATTTTATTGTTAAATTACCCGCAGCCACATTAAATAATCCATCAGTAGTGTCATAAAAATCTATACCAAGCTTAATAATATTAGCAAGTCTAGTATCTATTTCAATATTCTCATTATTATTAAGATTATTATTTAAATAATAAACATTAACTATACCATCATAACTATCAAAAGCATCAGTAAGTTTATGATAACTATCATATAAATAATCTATATCATTAAATATATCATTCATTTCTCTTTCACTTTTAACAGTATTTACCTTAACATTAATATAAGTATCAAAATAAAAATAATTTCTAGTATAATCTTTATAAGAACTCTTATCTATAAATAATAGTATTAAACTAACTAACACTAACAATAAAATAACAATTAATATCTTTTTTAAACTTTTATTTTTCATATTTATCACAATATAATTGTATCAAATTATAGATAAAAAGTAAATCATATTTTATTCCTTTAGAGCCTGTAGTCTCTAAAGGCGCAAGAAAGCCTAAGGTCTTTCTTACGAAGCATTATAGAATTAAAAAAGAGAAGCATAAAACACTTATGTTTCTCTTTCTCATTAATCATAATGATACTATATTATATTAAGCAAATTTAGTTTTATGCTTCTTTTTCTTCATTAAAACAATTGTAAATGTAATAACGGTCGTAGCAAGTACTACTAAAGATAGTAAGAAATATAATAAATAGCTATCAGCCTTCTCCTTATAAGCAAGCATCATATTAGTATTAAATCTCTGAATAGTGCCCTCTAGTTTATCATAAACATAAGTACTAGTTTCTCCAGTAGTTTCATTAACAGCATATAATAAGTAAAAATCACTACCTTTAACACTTTCATCAGCAGCATAAGTACCACTCTTATCAATTAATTGATATCCATCTAACTTATTATTTTCATATTTAAATGATACTTTAGAATAACCACTTGGTATTTTATCATTTGGCATAGTAATAATATTTAAATATAATCCTCCTATTTTATATCCATTATATGAAGTATATTTCTTAGTCTTTTCATCATAAGAATAGAACTTAGCTTCTCCCTTTTCATCCTTAAGACCTATTAATATATTATTAGTCTTAGTATTTTTATAGCAAAGAATATCATCCTCTCCTATCTTAATTGAAGACTTTTCATAATTTTCTGGAATATTTTCAATTACTCCTTCTTTTCTAACTATCGTATATTTCTTTTTATTAATAGTCACTTCAATTGGATCTAACTCTTTAACAGTAACATTAATAATATAAACTCTCTCATTACCATTTTCTGCAGTTACTTTTACTTCTAACTTATTAGTACCTTC
>OHAJ01000677.1_pt1 | contig 25330 bp, 19 predicted proteins | sample 1577101 | NCBI WGS metagenome assembly OHAJ01 (sample SAMEA3541531, study PRJEB24748) | human gut metagenome | biome: human gut; feature: human-associated habitat; material: faeces | place: China | collected 2012
TCATCGCTAAAGCTTTTTTGAACCCCCGATACAATCGGGGGTTTTCGTTATACAATAAAAAGGAGTAAGATAATTTCATATCTTACTCCCTTAATCTTATATTGTTTTCAAAAACTCTTCAAAATCACTCTCGTTATATGTACAAACATTTTTAAAGAATACCTTATCTAAGGAATCCAATCCAAATCTAATTTCCTGTTCATTTGACCTACTATAAAGATTGCTATGAATGTTATTCATACTTTGAGAGTGAGTTCTATTTTTCTTACCATTATAAACTAAAATAAAAGTATAATTATCCCTAAAATATTCTAAGGTTTTATCTTTAATGTCCCCATACATTAGTAAACTATCTTTAGCTTTATTTTTAATTCCTCTCTTTTGTTTTGTATCAATTTTTCCATTCTTAAATTCTATAAATAACTTGTTATTTTCATTATCTATAATACCATCAACAGAACAAGCTTTATCTTCAGAACAATTAAGAGAATTAATATAATTTCTTTTTACAAAATCGAAATCTATTGCTTCTATTTGAGAATTTGTCATAAACTGTCTTGTACCAGAACTACTATCTAACGACAAATTCTTTAATGTATCTGTAGGTAATTCTATATCAATCATCTGAAGAATACCTCTCATCTTCTAGTGTTTGAAATGGTGATGCAAGTTTTTTATAAATTAATTCTGTATTGTCTGTAACATCATTAATAACAAAAGAATTATTTGCTTCATCATTTTCTGAAAGATAATATTTACACTTATCTTTGATACCATACTTTTCAGAATATACTTCTATCGCTTCTAAAAAATATGGACTATGTGTATTCAACAAAATTGTAAGGTCAAATTCCTTTTGTAACAATACAATTATTTCAGCAAATAATAATTGCCACTTAGGATGTAAATGTGTTTCCGGTTCATCTAATATAATTAAGCCTTTTTCCTTAATAATTCCTCTTTGCAATAAAGACTTAATAATAACAAATGTCGTAAGTCCAGTTGCAATATTTTGAATTCCAAGTTTTTTTGAATTTGGAAGTACATAATATGCACGATTAAAAGTGAAAGACAAATCACCTTTACAAATATTTTCTATTTTACTATAAATATTATTAAGTTTTTCATTAGTCAAAATATCATCAATAACATTATTTTCATAACTGTTTAAAAGCAACTTTGCTCTTAGCTCACTTTGATGATCATAATAACTACGACTAATAGAAAAATTTCTCTGAGGATATAATATATATGGGTCATCTATATATATAGCACTAGCATATAAATCCATTGAACCACTATGGGAAGTTACTTCATTAGAATTAATATTAACATTAACAATATTATCTTTAATTGTTATTATAATGTTATTATCGTGAACATTATATAAACTTGATATTTGGCTATTAAATTCAGCACTCGTTCTTTTTTGTAATATTCTGTCAATAAGCATTTCATCAGGGATTTGCAAAACTGACAACACAGCATTGACCATTTCATCAATACGCTCGTCGTCTTTAGATATTACAAAATCCTCCGAATTCATAATAAAATCCATTACTTTTTCTTTTAGTAAAGAATCATTATAAATGTAAGTTCCAGAGTGACCCAATAATTCATCAACAATATCACCATAAACAAATGACGCTCTCAAAAAAGTATCATTATCATTAAATTTTCTAAATACACTAAAAAGACTATCACGTCTAGTTTCATTAATTTGTTCCTTAATATTCGAAAAACTATTAAAAACACTATAAAGAGCTTTACCTACTGTACTTTTACCTGTACCATTCTCGCCTGCAATTACAGTAATTCCATCTAGTGTAATTTCACAATGAGAAATTTTACATATGTTATTCAATTCAATTTTCATATGTTCGACTCCTTACAATGTATTATAGATATTACAATCTATTTATATCTAACCTAATGATTTCTATATAATTATATCATATGAACATAATTTATTATTCTTTTATAAAAATATAATATTCAAAGGAAGATATATTTTTCATTTATTAAGTATCAAAATTTATGTTACAAATAATATTATCAAAAACATCACCTTACACATAAATAGAGTAAGGTGATGTTAATCGTTATGTGTCAAATTATTACCGAAAGTAAAACATTTTTAATTAATTAGAAACATTAATGCAATCGATAAAACTCCTAAACACAAAGAACCAATAGCAATATAATATAATTTCTTCGAGTATCTTTTAGCAAACATAACTGATTTAGATGATGCTTTAATATACTTTACAATATCATCATACATTTCAAATACCTTTTTAAATTGTAAATATAAAAACTTTTGGTCTATATTTTCAATTTGTTCATTAGCAATAGCAGACTTAAAACACTTATCAGCCTCTATTTCTAACTTCCTTAATTTTTTTAAAAATCGTCCATCATTAACCATTGATAAATCAAAATTCCTTTGTTTATGATAAAACTCAGCAATTTGCTCAATATAGCATTGACTTACATACTTATAGCAAAAAATAGAAACATGTCTCATATTCTTCTCAGCCTTCAGTAAATCCTGTTCACTACCTTCTAATTCATATTTATGCAAGTATGAATTAGCGTTATTAAGTTCTCCATAAACAACAACCGTTCCTTGAAAATTAAACATTTCAAGGATACTAATAAGTGGATTAATCTCATCCTTATAAAGACTATAAATTGATTTTAAATTAGGTTGCATATTTTACCTCCTAATAAAACAATGTGAAGTTAAAATTACATTGAAATATAATTCTAACAGCCTACTAATGATTGATAAAATTTCCTCCTTCTGCAATACTGTATTAAACTGTGTTAACTTCTACAATTTTCTCTGTATTGCAAAGATTATTATACTCGTTGTAATTTTATTTTGCAATCGTTAATATCTATAAGGTTGATATAAAATTTCACATGGATTTAATATTAATTTTACAAACTTATTTTTTATTATTTACTTTATATTTTTTAAAGTATATAATAAATAACGCGCACCAAAAATATTCACATATCAAACAATAATTTAACACACATCCAATTTACTTATTCGTTATAGAAAACACCTTACATGTAAAAATGTAAGGTGTTTTCTACTTTAACAAAATACTTTTTATTTTTCCTATATTTTTGTAAAGAATATTACAAGCTGAAAGATACATCATATAAATTAGTTTGGTCTATCAGCCTGCACTCATATATTGTCTTTTTTGTTTCCTTATCTTTGTATGGATAATTAATTAAAGATAAGTCTAGATTAGGTGGAAATAAGATTTCTTCCTCTTTCCTACCGGTAACTGAATTAACATATAACCCTAGCATTCCTTTAGGTACATATATTTTTAGCATATTTTCGTATGTTGTATATCGTTCATCTAGTTGTGTTATACTTTTGAGCATGCTCGTACTCATAAAACCTTTTTCTTTTGTGAAATGGTTTCCTTTTTTATTATTTTCGATTAAATGCTTAATAAAATTATCGCTAACAAGACGATACACAATTATATCATTAGGAATTCTTGGTGCAGAATGTATAGCTATGATAAGCATATCTGAGATTTCTCGCTCATAATTACTTGTAGAATGTATATCGTTCCGAAGATAACAATTGATACTGCTGTATGTATTTCCACAGTATGACTCTACTGGAATTTCAAAAATTTTCATTGAGAGTTTATCTTTAATACTTTTCATAAGGCTAGTGTATTTCTTTCCCCAATCGGAATAATATATCTTTCCCCATTTTTGACTTTCTTCTTTATTTTCAAACTCTTTGTAATTTTCTTTATTGGAAATTTTCATAAGTTTTCCGAACTTTAATTCATTAATCATTTAATTTTCTCCTTTTAAAGTATTTTTCAAGGGTTAGATAGTTATTTTCCCTTGTGTACTTAGTTTAGCCTGATTACAGAGAAAAGGCAATAATATATCAATAATATCTCATATTTATCACATATGTTAATATGCAGAACATTTGTGTTCTTATTTGAACATATTTTTATAAAAATAAAGCATACTCAAACTGAGCATGCTTCATTAGATAAATTATAAGAAAATTCACTTGACATATATAGGCGTTGTTCCATTATCTGGAATATAGTAACAGTAATACAACCTATTTGTACTAATAGTTTTAGTTATATTATACTTAGAATTATATTTATTTTTGAATGAAATAGTTACATTTTTATTTTGACTACATGATAATTTAAAACACTTATTTTTTTATATGTATGTTCTATTTCTTGAAGTACCAACATAGTAAGCATTCTTTTGTACAGAGGACACTACTTTAAATTTTGCATATCCACCATGTTTTTTATAATTCATATCAACTACTATTAATTTAATTGTTGGCTTTTTAGTTTTTGCACTCACACTTGAAACTGTACCAACAATCAAAGTTGATAAACACATAACAACTGCAAGAATTATAGATATTGTTCTTTTCATTTTTTATTCCTCACTTTATCATCTTATTATTCAGATTATTATTCAGAAGTTCAATCAAATGGTTCAAATATATATGAAAACAAATCATATATATCATCCAGCATTATTTGATTATACCGAATATCATTGAATACATTAATTATCTCATGAAAAATTTTTCGAAATGTAATAAAATCATTAAAATAACATATCCTACTATAACCAACATCATATTCATCATCTATAATAAAAGCCAAATCAATATAATATTCCATTTCATTTTTATGCTTATATTCACCGACATTAATTATTACTATCATTCCACCATTGTGGAACGATGCCAAATACAAATCAGAATAATCACATAAATGTATCATTCCATAGATATTTAACCTGTTATAAACTATTGAATTTTCTCTTTTAACATTCTTTTCGATTGAGTATTGAAACATCTAAGTACCTCATTGTAAAAAGCAAGGAACTTTCCTATGTTATTATAGGAGAGTTCCTTATTCTTTTTTAGCTCTTACTTATTATTAACTTTTGCTTTCTTTTTTCTTGCCATTAGAATAATACCTACACCGGCTAGAGCAATACCTAGACCACCTAATGTAGCACCTGCTACCATACCTGTTGGTGGCAGCTCATATTTAGGTGTATTAACAACATCAGTCTTTGTATTACTATATTCAAATGACTTCTGAGTTACAGTAATCTTAAATGGTTCTTTAAGTAGGTTGTAACCACCGATTGTAGATGTTTCAACTACCCAATAATCTTTTGAGCCTTGTGTTTCATCATTACCAAATGAACCATATGATAGACCTAAAAATGATACTAAACCGTTTTTATCTGATACTGCTTTATCTGTCTTAACTTTGTTACCATTTGCGTCATATGTATAGAATGATAGCTTGTTAGACATAGCTTTAGCATCAGCTTCACTTGAATATAGTTCAAATGTAACGCCTTCAAGTGTCTTGCCTGTAGTATCAACCTTCTTTAGCTGATAACCACTTGTATGAGTTTCTGGGTTTGGAGTTTCCGGCTTACCTGTTGTTGTAGTCTTTGTATTAATATTGTTTGTGTAAACTGCTTCAACAGTATTGTCAATCTTAACACCTAAATCAGCTTCTTCATTAACTACTGTATTAAAGTAAATATCAATTCTTTCAGCTTTACTATCTGCAACTTTCTTGATACCTACAGCAGTAAGTGAGAATGTTACCTTGTTACGATTTGTAGTAACTGTATAATCAGTATCTTTTGTTAGTGTTGTTGTTGCACTATTAGATACAGCATATACTGAAGATGACTTATAAGTTAGACCCTTACCCATTGTATCAACTAGGTCATATGTACTCATATCTTTCATTTCAGCTGGAACATTGGATTCCATCAACCAAGCTACTGTACTACCAATATTTGTTGGAGCATCCTTGCCTCTTACTTCTGAAGTTTTATTAAGTGCTTCTGGGGTATTAACCTTATTAGCTTCTGTCTTACCGTCCGTATTAAGAATATACTTATCCGGTACAACATAGTCATTGTTAATTGTGATTGTATTCTTACCTGTTGTATCAGTTGTTCCATTAAACTCTAGCTGACCGAACTTATTGATATAGAAGATATAATCTGTCTTATTATCAAGAATATACTTACTGTCTGGAACTGCAATTTCATTAATTTTGTAGTATCTCTGAGATGGAAGATGTTTCCATGTGAAATTACCGTTATCGTCAGTAGTGTAACTATTTACACCTTCTGAATTATTAATATCAGTCCATGTTTTCTGATTATCAACAGACTCTTTAAGACTAAAGCTAACGCCTGCAAGTGGTTTATTAACCATTGAGTCCATCTTTAGTACGCTGACATCAGCATACTTTGTTTGGTTCTTTGGATAAGCGTAAATATCATATAGCCAGTCATCACCATCAGAATTAGTTGTAGGTACAGAAACTAGGAATGGTGCTGTTTCTTTAGTTACCTGTGTAGGGTGACTAACTTCTTGTACATAATAGATACCTAGCTTTAGGTTATTGAATTTAGCAATACCGTTTTCATCAGTCTTTGCAGTTTTAATTTCATCAGCCTTGCTTAGCATTGACTGAGCTTCTGTTACAGTAGGAAGTTTTACGCCATTTGGAACAAAATACTTATCTACAGTATCAATTCTGGAAATCTTAAATGTTACATCTTTAAAAGCCTTTGCTTCATCTGGAATATTACCACCTTCAGATACCTTCTTTTCCTGTTCACCAGTACCCTTGTGTGATAGGTTAGCAAAAATATTCTCATCTTCAATTTCATACTTTGTAATTGTTAGTGAAGCGTGTCCGTCTTTGCTTTTATCAATAAGTGGTTGCTTTACAGTATCAGCACTAATTGATAATGATGCAGGTATCATTGATACCATCATTGCTACAGACATAAGACCTGTAGCAATTCGCTTAATAATCTTACTCTTTGTTTTCATTGTTTACCTCCGAAAATTTCATTAATATTTGCTATTCTACAAATTATAAAATGCAGACAAAAATTCATTTGTAGAATAGCTTTTTATGTTTTTTATTTCTTATTATTGCCATTTTTTCTCATTCTCACAAAAATGACGAATACAGCAATAGTAATGCCAAGTAGAATATAGCCTACCCAATCCGGCATATAATCACCTTCTTTCTTCAGAGAAACAGTAAGCACTACTTCTCTGTTATTTGTAAGTAAGTAAACATTTTATTTAATTGTTTTTAGTTATTATCTACTTTTCTTCTTCGATAATAAATAAATGAACCTGTACCCATAGCCAAAGCTAATATACCTAAATATGATAGCCAGTCTGCACCAGTCGCAGGAAGAAGATATTTAGGATTGTTAGTTATAGTTTGAGTAACTTCTAGGTTTGTGTATGATAGATTATCAATCTTTACATAATCAGAAAGTAGGTTATAACCATCAATAGTTGATACCTCTTTGATGTAGTAATATTTACCTTCATCAAGGATAGGTAACTTGTCAATAGAAATCTTACCGTTCTTATCTGTATAAAGAGTGTAATCTGTTCTGCCACCTACCTTGTATGAGGCTGTATTCTTTGAGGTTAATTCTAGTGGAACAACATTCTTGTTGTCATCAAATAGAACATAGCCAACACCTTCAAGATATTTGTCAGAAGTATCTTTCTTGACAACATTGATAGTACCCTTTAGCAGTTTGTTATCAAAACTAACTGTTACTGTCTTATCAGGCGTATCATCAAGTGTCACAGTTTGAGTTTGTTGTATCTCGTAACGAATAGGTAACTCATAGTCACTTTCATTTTGTGAACCAACAGTTTTTCCTTCTTTCAGTACACCTATTTCTTTAACGGTGTATTCAAATTTGTTGCCTTCTTTATCAGCAATAAATAGTTCTTTAGCATAAGCCTTACCACTATCATTTGTAGTAACAATTATCTTTGAACCGTCAGTACCTGTTACCATAAATGCAATATCATTAATAATTCCATCTTCTGATGTCTTAATAATTTCAATATTGCCTGTAGGTCGTTTCTTATTCTCAAAAGTAACTGTCTTTACTGCTGTATAGGTATTACCATTCTTAAATGTAAATTTTTGTTCCAAAGGTTCAAGATACTTAAATGGAATTTCATAAGTACCGTCATCTTTAAGGAAACCAAGCTCATCAACTTTATATATCACAAATGTATTATCAGCATCATAGACTGGTAATTCAGTAATTGTTGCTGTACCTGTACTATCAGTTTTAACGATATTTTCATATGTACCGTATTTTACTGAATTGATATTAGGAGTAGTAACCTTGAAATATACATTTTCTACTTCATTATCAAAAGCAGTTTTCTTAATATTAAGAGTAGCTTTCTTTAATGTATCTTTAAATGTAACAGTTAGTGGTTGTTTATTCTTAACAGCTTCCTTTACTTGTTCTGAAGTAAAAGTAAAGGTTAATTTATCTGCTGTATATCTTGTTGGTACAGTTGACTTTCTTGTCACTGTATAACTTGCATATTCACCTGTTTTTTTATCAAATGCAGGTAATGTAGAAAAATCAAACTTACCATTTGTCATTGTTACCGTGTATTCAGTACCGTCCGAACTCTTTGCTACATATGTAGTGCTTTCATCAGACAAAGGTAAACTATATTCTTTATTGGAATAATTATATTTTTCTTGATATAGTTCTGCTTTAATCTCTAGTTCAGGTTTTTCTCTTTCGAGTTCCGGAGTCTTAACTGTATTAACAGGTGTAACACTATCAAGTGTCTTGTTTGGATAACTACCTTTCATGGCGTTATCAATATCATTAGTTGTTTCATCATAAACAAAACAACCTTCTGATGTTCCATCAAAATTAGTTAGATAATCTCCACCAGTATTGAAAAACTTATTCTGCAAATTTAAATCAAAGGTTAGATTGAATACATCAGTATAGTCAGTATTAGGAATATGAAGCTCTACTGTTGGTCTGTAAGTAGTACCAATTTTTGCACTACCAAAATAAGCGTATGAATTTCCTTGATTATCATTCTTGAAAATATCACTATACTTCTTACCACATTCACTACAAGTAATATTTGCAAGTTTTGTAATACCAGACTTTGATTTACCTAAGTTAAATGAGTGGTGTATATATTTTTTTGCTGCTACAACACAATCACTTATTGTACTTGTTAATCCATAACTGATATTACCTGTAACAATCTTGATAAATTCTTTTTGAGTTAGATTCCATCTAATACCACTACTTGTCATAGGAACAAGTGAAATAACTGAACCATCAGTCTTGCTGACACCTTCAAAAACAAATATAGAATTTTCTTCACTTACTGGTACTCTAAATTTAAAGGAATAACCTTGTGCATTAGCAGTAGTATCTTCATTGCTAATAGGATATTTAATTCCTGTTGCTCTACTTCTTACATATATATTTTCCGGTTTTGTATAGTTAATATAATAACCACCGTCTTTATAATCTGAACATTTAATTAAGTTACTAATCAAAGCTCGATTATCAGTTGTTGGATTATAATTAATAGTAAAGTCGTAAAGAACATTTGCCTTATCCACTTCAAGAACTGTATTACTGCTTGTATCTACATTAAACTGTTCATTATTAATAACATCTTTAATTACAGTATTTTTGTACTCAATAATGTTATCAAAAATACTTTCAAAGGCTTTTGTTAAGGCTGTTTGATTACTACCGGAGTAGTTAAACTTGTTATAATCTTGTTTATTATTTTCATTATAGTTATAACCACTAACCCAACCCATGGCTGTTCTTGCATCTTCTAAAGCCGTTGCACTAAATCTACCTTCCAAAACTGTATATACAGTAGCAAGTTGTCTTAGTTCTTTAGCTTTAGAAGAAATAGTAGCTTCATTTTCAAGGTCAACATTATTACCGCCACTCATTGGCTCACCGTCGGATACGAGAATTACTTGTGTAGCCTTTTCTGAAGTTTTCTTTTTTGCTTTAAGAATTTCAATCGCACATCTTGTTGCTTGATAATATGAAGTACCCAACACCTCTGTAGGATTTTCAATATCAATACTATTTAGATACTGTGCTAGTTTAGTTGGTGATGTGGAAAATAACTCTTCATAAGATAAATCGTTAGAAATATCAGAAATCTTATGAGATAGATGCGGACCACATTCATATGTATAATTAGAACCACTCTTTTTACTATCTGCAAAAACATTAGCATAGCCTTCATCTCCCAATGAACCCAAAAAGGCAGATACACTAACTCTGTTTTGCACTTCGTCATTATTACTTTCGGTTAGACCTTTTGCTAGGTTATAAACAAAGCTATACTGTTCATATATTCTTGATGAAGGGCAATTAGTATCTTGACTAAAATCTGTAATAAGGACGGAACCCATATTCTGTCTTTCATCAGTCAGCATATTAGGATTTTTAACATTAGATGAACCTGTAGAAATCATTGATGCAGTCTTATCAATTTGAAGTTGTAAGTCAATACCTGTAGTAGTACCACTTGTATAGTTAATACTAACTTTAGCTTTTGTCTTTTCTTCGTTAGTCCATTTACCTGCTTTGGTTAAGTAGGTATCACTACCGTTAGAAGTACCATTCTTCAATTTTTTGTTATCCTTGTTTAGTTCATCAATATCAAGAAAACCTTTGTTCTGCTTATCAATAATACTTTTTACTTCATCAGTTAAAGCTACAGTTTTAGCTTTTGTATTTTGAACCTTAACTTTATCATTGATATATGTATAAAGTGGCTTATACCAAAGCTGAAGTGCTTGTCTTAATACATTATTCTTATTAGACTTAGCCTGCGTTTCATTAACAATATCTTTTTCTACAGTTGTATCACCAAAATACAAACTATCTTTTGTTAGAAGTAATTGTGAGTAACCTATTGAGAATGTTGGACTTGTATAACCAGTAGGGTTATATTTGTGTACTTTTCCATCATTCAATGAACTAGCAACAAACTCAGCAAGATTAGACTTTTTAACATAACTACCACTATCATCTTTAACATAGTAATAATTTTGAGGCGACCAAGTAATTTTGTTTAAGTTGGCACAATTTGAAAACGCAGCTTGACCTAAATATCGTACTCTACTTGAATTAGAGTTATTTAGATTAATAGTCTGAAGATTTAGAGAATCTTCAAAACAACCATATGCTAAAACTTCTGTTTTTCTGTTACAGGTAAAAGTTGTATCTGAGTTATTGTTAGCGTACCTATAAAGAATAGTATATGTTTTTGAATACAAAGATTTACCATTATCGCCTGCAATAAAGTATTGGTTGCCACTATCAACCTCAAATTTCTGCAATTTAGGGTTACAAGACATTACAGAACTATCAGCACCAGAGCCAATAGTACCATCACTCATTTGATGATAACTAATGTATCGAATATTTGCACCTAATTTAATTGTTGTTACATTTCTTAAATTAGATAATGAATACTGACTTAATCTACTTACCGGCAAATTGAAAACTTTAGTTGGATTGCTTTGGTTTTTATAAACTTCTCTAGATGTATATTTCACAGTCGAAGGAATAATTAATGTAGTTTTTTGATAATTTTGTGGAACTGCAAAAACTGAAACATCCTCTAAAAAGTAATATGAAAAACCATCTAATCTTGAAGATATTACTCTGTATAGAATATTGTCATATGTGTAGAAGGTATTATTTTTGGCATCTGAACTGATTGTTTTAAGTGTTGTAATCTTTCTAACTACATCACTTGACATTGAATAAATACCTTTATTAATTTGTAAATTAGTTAAAGAATTATTTAACTTATCCAATGCACCATTACTTACTTTTGTCACATTGTAATACAAGTAAGTTTTACCGTTCCAAACAGCAATTTCATCCGGAATCGTTAAACTATTATTGCTACCTGCATTATCAGTAGTACCTGTAATAGTAGCAGAATATGTTGTATCACCGTTAGTATTTGTACCTGTTTCGATTGTGTAATAAATACCTGCACCATTTTGTTTAACAGCAGTACCGGTAATATCACTAATCGTAGAAGTGCCACTACTTAAATAACCTTTAGTTGTAGATGTAACAACAGAATACGAATATCCATCAGTATGTGTTCTATTTACATTACTAGCTTTCGTATCATTAATATCTAAACTTACAGCAGACACAGAAACGAATGTACTTGCAAAAACTAAAATAGAAAGAACAACTGCAATTACACTTCTACTTTTCTTAATGATTTTAGAATTGTAAATCATTTTTTCTAATTCTCCTTTCTTCTATCATTTTTTAATAGCAGAATTGATTTTTTATCTTAAATAAATCAAGAGCATCACTTCCTATAATAAATTAGTCATTCATAGCATACATTTACTTGATTAAACTACCTATTAAATAAATAATATTACTATTTGACTGTTTATTTTATTATACTATAAATTTCCTAAATTGCAAATAAAATATTTATTTTATTATTGATATTTTCAGTATTTATCAGTATTATTTTAATTTATAGCTGTATTTTATTTAGTGTTATGCTTTATTTTATAGCTAATCAGATTTTTATTATAATAATAATCAGGCATAAAAATACCCACTACCTACTTTCATAGATAGTGGGATAATTGAAAAAATATATAGTAAATTATTTTATTAATAACAAATTAAGGCCACTGTGATGTTCTCACAGTAGCCTTTTTAAAGAAAATAATTTTTCACTTCCACCCAATATCATCTTTACTATGCTTTTTGAGCCTGTCAAGAAGAATTTGTTTGCCTTTACTTTCTTTCACTTTTTTATCAAATAATTCAACCTTATCACCGGCAACCTCAAAAGGCTTGTTTATTGGAATTGCAAGAACAACCATTTTAGCTTCTCCTATATCTTTACTATCTAATATTATTACGAAAGTCGCCTTGCAAAAACAAGACGACTTCATAAACTTTTGTGTTTCTCATAGCAAAGAATTAATTTTACTGTATTGCTTCAACGCTATGATATTTTTCTATATTCTCAATAGAAATTTCCTTGAAATGAGTACCATCATATTCTCTTTCCCAAGGACTTCCTTTTCTATGAGTAATGTCTACTAACTCTGATGCAGAATATTCACCATATTTTCTTAAAGTTTCATCAATAGAAAGCAACTTCTCACGACCAAATTTAGCAAATGAAATCATACTTCTAAATGGCATTTCATACTTATCGTCAATAGATATTGTCTTTCCACCATATTCCTTATAAGTATCATAAACAGACTTTACAATAGGACCATATCGAAAAGCGTATATCTTATCATCAAATAATAACTTTCCTGTTGTACACAAATAGTCAGCAAAACATAGATATAAAAGTTTTTCCAACTGTAAATGTGTACATTTGATTTTTGACAAAATATATTTGGCTACACTCAAAGAATTTAGTTTTCTATCTTTTTGTATCAATGAAATAAATTCATCTTCACTTTCAATTAGTTTAACATCATCAAAAAAACTATCAGCTAAAGTAACTGATTTCCAACTTGTTGAAGGTGTTTCTAGCAAGTGAGTAGATAATGATACATCATCACCACATTCATCAAAAACTCTCTTGACAAATTGGTTAATTTCATTTTTTGTATCACTACCTTCAATAAGAAAATCAATGGCAATTCTAGTTCCTTCAGAATAAGAACTACTTAATACAATAAAATGTTTCATCATAAATCACTCCTCTCTAGTTTGTTGTTCCCAATTAGTATAGTCTTGCTTGTATTTTTTATGTGAGGAAATATTATTAACTTCATCACTTTTCTTCCATACTTGTAGTTCCCAAGGAAAAAAATAATTACTTCCCTCTTTTGAAAAGTAAATGTGTATTGCAAAATAACCGTTCTTAGAAGAATCAATACATTTCAGTTTATAACCACTTAGGTTTGAATAATTTGACTCAACAAAGTCTTTTATATCTAAAAAAGAAAATTCATCATCAATAATAATTCTAAATCCTAATAAATCATTCATACATTTATTTATCGGAATATTACCATTATGATGTTCCGGACTATTATACAATTTTAATTTTCCTTCTATAGAATTTCGAGCTTTTGTTCTTGTATGTATTTTTGACTTTTGCAATTCTAAACTATCAGTATCAATATTAACTGAATATGAAACTACAAAATTAGAATAAGTAAAAATGTAATCATTAATATCTATATTTTCAAATACAGATTTTATAGTTTTTTTCTTTAAATTAACCATTTGAGTATTATTACATTTATCTATCCACTCTGAACACATACAATCATAATGTTTAATTATAAAATCAATTACCAATCCTAAATCGTTGTACATATCTTATCTCCTACTATTATTGTACACTATTATTCACTAATTTTCTATACATAAATTTCACAAAACAAACTAACATTTTATATATATTCTGATATACAACTCTAAATTGACACTTCACACAACTAACATCACTAGTTTTCTCTCCCTAAATTATAGATATGTAAAATACCCCCTATCCACCATTTGCAGAATGGATAGAGGGTATAAAAGGAAGTGATAACCTATTTTACAGTAACTTTGCACTTTGCACTCTTTCTACTACCATCAGTTGATGTAACTGAGATGTAGCAAGTGCCTTTCTTTTTGGCAGTTACTTTACCTTTACTATTTACTACTGCAACTTTCTTGTTTGATGTAGTCCACTTAACTTTCTTATTGTTAGCACCCTTTGTAACAGTAGCCTTTAGTGTATAAGTCTTTTGCTTTGCTTTTCCCTTTGCTTTTAGAGAAATAGCTTTCTTATTTAGCTTAACACTTGTTACTAATTGCTTAACAGTTACTCTGTAATATACTACAATGTTTGTACCATCTGTAGTCTTTACACTAACAGTTGCAGTACCTTTCTTTTTAGCAGTAATTTGACCTTTAGCATTTACAGATACTACTTTAGAATTGCCACTTCTATAGTTTAAAGTTTTATTTGTAGCATTGTTACCTACCATAACAGGTAACTTTCTATTAACATTTTTGCTACCTCTGTTAATATTCATTGTATTAACAATCATTGTTACCATCTGTTTAACTGTTACTGTACAAGTTGCTGATAGGTTACTACCATCTGTTGTTGTAGCAGTAATTCTTGCTATACCTTTGCCTTTAGCAGTTACATAACCGTTTTCATCAACTGTTGCAATCTTATTATTACTTGAAGTCCACTTAACATTCTTGTTAGTTGTTTCGTTTGGTGTAACCGTTGCTGTTAGCTTTTCCTTAACATCAGTACCATAACGAGTTAGTGCAAGTTTATTAGTATTTAGTGAAATACCACTTGCTTTTACTACTGTTGGCTTTGTTTCAGTTGTTGATGTTGGTACTGTTGTTGTTTCAGTAACAGATTCATCCGGAGTAGAAATGCTTGATGATGAAGGCTGAGTTGTAGATGTACTAGTTGTTGTAGCAGTAGTTACTGTTGTTGAAGTTGTTGTAGGCTCAGTTGGTTCTTCACCATTCTGCCACGCTTCAATCATTGAGTCAATGTTTACAGTAGCAAGGTCAACAAATACTGGTTGATATTCAATACCATATTCTTGAGGATACCATTCCTTTAATACTTTAATATTATTTTCAACCTTTGAAGTCTTACTAGCATAGAACTTAATTGGATAATTAACTTCCTGTTCATTAGCAAAACTAACAGAAGATGTATCTTTCAAAAGAACTACATTTTTTAAATCACTAACTACTGAAGTAAGGTAACAATCAGTATTTTCAGTTTGAAATACAAAGTTTTCAATACTTGACTTTTGAAAAGCACTACCAGAAATATCTTTAATACCTTCCGGAACTACAAAAGTTTTAAGTGAAGAACAGTTAGCAAAACATTCATCACCAAACTTTGTTTTACCAAATGCTTTTGCCTGTTCAAGAAACTTATCTGAAAATGTTACTTTGGAAAGCTTCTTACAACCATCAAGAAAATGGTTTGGAATTATATTAATGAACTTTGTACCAATCTGAACTTCCTTTAAGTTTTCGGACCATGCAAAAGTGTAATTAATATTAGCATCAGTAGGAATTGCTGTACCATCTTCTATAATTAGTTTTTCTAGTTTACTACCAGTCATACCCTTTTTATCAGTAGTAGTTGATAGCATTTGTTCACCATATCCCATTACAAAATGTCCATCAATAGAATTTGGTAATGTTGCTATAGTAGAACTTCCCATGTAACCATTTATATAAACTTCCCCATCTTCATATAGGGTATAATTCCAGCCATCACTAGTTGTATCTGTCTTGACAGCAGGTGATTTTACTTGTTCAATACTAGTTTTTGTTGCATTCGCTGTAAAAGGTGTAATAATTACTGACATCATTAAGATTGCCATAATTACGGATAATACTTTTCTTTTCATAATTCTCATCCTTTCGCTTATTTTATTTTTTCTTTTTCGCTATTTATCTAGCTAAATCATTCAAGAAAAGTGTAAACCAAATAGTAATGATGTTTATTTTATTATTTGATTTGTCCTTATTATAGTACGACTTTTCTTATTTGTCACTACTTTTTTATTAACTTTTTTCTTTTCGTGAAAATTTAACAAAGAGTAGTGCTTTTCATTGTAAAAATAGCACAACATATAGTATGGTATTTTTACAATAAACCTACATATAGATACTTGCCAATTATTCATCCATAATAAGTCTTTTTTCACTGTTCGCCTGCAAATATTTATATGTTTTTATGATTATCTTGCTAGAAAAATTTCACTTATTATTGTAGTCAATTTTTCCCAATTTGTAAAGTAAAAATTTATTTTATGGCAAAAATATACTCTCATACATAGGTATGAGAGTATGTAATTACAGGTTATCTATGTTTAATAATTTACCGTTATAATTTCTATGCAGGCGTAATAGATGTTTTACTAATCGCTATCAGATTGGTCTAACATTTCATTAACATTAAAAGGTGGTAAAACAACACAGTCTGTGTCCGGTTGTGCAGTTAATAAAGATATTTGTGACCTCATATATGGCATCAAGATTGATACAGTATTATGTGAAATTAGGTAATCTTTTGTTTCTTTATCTAATTCTTTAGAACTATTAAAAGAAAAAACACCAATCAGTTCTATTTCAAACTCATATTCCTCTTCTTTATTGCACTTAACATCTAAAGAAACCTTAAACAAATCTCTATTTGAATTCTCTAAAACTGATGTCTTAAAAGTAAAATCAGCCTTATTATCATTTTTAAAGCCTTTCCTATCAAACGAGATTTTGTTAAAAAACATTTTATGCATTTGTAAAACGCTTTCCATTTGTATTCTCCTTTTCTAACTTAGTTAAATAATGAAAGCTATGCAGCAATATATGAATATAAAGAAGTTTCTTTACGTGAACTCAAATCATATTTAACATCATAAACCTTTTCGTTAACATTATTCCATTGTTCATTCAAAAGTTTATCAACTAGCTTTTCAGTACATTCACTAATATCCTCAACAAATTTTTTGTTAGTAACAGCTTTATGCAACATTTTACAAGACATTTCAATGATGTATTCTAATGATTCACCATGCAACTTGTTATTGTTATTTAACAAAGAATTTTCTAATTTGCGAGCATAATTCTCAACCTCTTTATCAAGAATTTCATAGTACTCACCTTCATATGGTAAAACATTTGTGTCAATATCCTCGATATTATGTTTAGTGACAACATCATCATCTATCACTTTACCAACAAATACTTGCCAAAAAGAATCAACTTTTCTATATAATTCCCTCATAGTGATATAACCATAAAGCATAAGCAATACATCACTAATCTTTGAATTAATTACTATATAATTCCCTTCCTCTACATCTACACATAGAACTACATAATATCTTCCTGTTTGCGATTTACAGATATAGAAAACAGGGTCATCATTATATTCAACAAGCATTTGCTCTGAATACAAATTTTCACTTCCAAGTTTAAAGCATACCTTATCCATTTCCATCCTCCTCACAAAATATAAAATCATCAAAAGATACATTTTTAAATATCCACCAACAAACATGATGCTTCTCTTTTTTTGTGTGCTGAGGTCCACCTTCTTGATAAACATAGCCTTTTGCTATTTTCATATTCTTTCTAGGGAACTTCATATTCACTTTTAAGTAACGAATATTCGTAAAAAAAGACACACCATAATAATGTGGGTCATTTTCATCATATTTTTTGCTATCAACTGCAACTCTTTTATTCATATCCTTTTCAGCATAAGACTGCATATCATTACGATTCACACAAGAAAAATCATCTTTTTTTCTTGCTACTGCTCGATACACCTCAATTTTATCATAATGATATTCTGTACCATTAGGAAAAGCAATCTCTCCACTTTTCAGTTTTTCTTTTAAAATTGATGGAAATTTATTATATAAATCTTTCTGTACATTTTTCATAGTAGTTATATCTTTTATTAATTTCAAATTATTTGAATGTCATACAATATTTATTTGCATGTTACTTTAATGTTATATTATGTCATATCTAATTATACAGTAAATAACTATCAATTACTATATTAAATATGCACAAACTAATTACTATTATTCTATAAAAACTAAATAAAATCTATTTTTATAGAAATCGTATATGCTATAATCGTAATATAGGAACAAAATCCACACAGGTATAACACTATTTCTACGCATATAATACACATTTTCTGTTCAGAGCAAGTTAAATATATTTTAAACAAACACCCTCATACATTTTTGTACGAGGGTGTTTTTAAAGTCTAACTAGCTATAAAATAAATAATTTTACGAATATTTACCATTTTTTTGATGTATATGAAATAGTAATTTCATACAAACATCATTAGTAATTTTACCTACGAATTTCATTAGGGTTATTAGAATATCTGTAAGTAATTCTCTGAATAGTACAGTAAACCATAACCTGTCTAGCACTAGGAACTCTAATAATTTCATTGACGGTAACAACAACCTTATCTCTAGGTTGAGGCATAGGATTTCTGTTGTAGTTAGTGCAAATTGCAGGAACGCCATCTGCAAAAACCAAATTCAATGCACCGTTCTCTCTAATGCCTACTACTTCAGCTGTAGCTACTTGTCTACTAGCGTAAGTCTTTGACTTTTCATAGATTTCGTCATATTCTCTTAAACTGGCAACAGACTCTACATTGAATGATATTTTGTCACTTTCTTCAGCAAAGTTTTTGCCGTTTACATTAACGCCTTCAATACCTTCAAGGTCAGTAATAACTACTTCAATCTTGTCATTTTGATTGAATAACTCATTTAGATTGCTACAAGGCTTACGAGTTAAACGATTTGAATGAACTCTTTTAATAATTCCATGAATATCAAGAATTACAGTCTGAGCAAATACTGTTAAAATTCTAGCAGTTGTTACCCCACCTTCTTCAATTCTTGCAGGACCATTAAAAATAGGAAAATAATTCAATCGTCTTGATAGTAACATAGCTTCCTTTCTATCACCATAAACAAGATTGTTTGTGTCAACATCTTTAACAAGAAAGTCAATTTCAGCACCAACAAGATTATTAATATATGTTGTATATTTCCTATTCAGTTCATTAAGAATTTTTCTTTGAAGATTAAGAACCTGTGAACCTTCCATATTAGGCTTCAAATTCTCTTTTAACATAGCTTTGGCTTTGTCTTTGTAATGGAATCCCATGTCATCAACTCTAATATATACAGAGCCTTCAATACCATTAACATTGTAGTGAACTTCAGCATAAGGTGTGCCATTATCAAACTTAACAGCTCTGGCAATAATGCCTGTAATTCTTCTTAACTGACGGTGGCTTTCATCTAGGAAAGTTTCAGTTTTTGTAAACTCATATGCCTTTTTAAGTTTACCTTCTTCATCTCTAAATGGAAGATTTCTGATTTTACGGTGATAGAAATTCCGTTCAATAGTCCTTAGCGTTTCTTTACTATTAGATGAATTAAGTTCATCTAAATCACTTAATTCGTCGTCAATATCAGCTTCCTTTAAGTTACTATTCTTACCTAATTTTGTAGATGGTAACTGTTCATCAGCAGTTGTTTCAATTGAGATTGTTTTAACATTACTAACTTCTTTTTTAGAAGGTTTCTTTTCGGTAACTTTTTCTGTAGCAGTTTTATTTGTAGAAGGCTGTTCTTCCACTACATCTTCAACTACTTTTGCTGTTCCATCTTCAGATGTTTCTACTTCAACATCTGAATTTTCCAATGCTTTATCGAAAAAATCATAAGCCGAACCATAGCCATCATTACTAATGCTATCTTCTTCGTCACTAAAGATTTTATCGTCATCATTTTCTTTGTCAGTAGAAAAAGTTTTCTCCGGTGTATCTGCTTCTTCATATTCTTCTGTATCATCTTCACTTTTATATACATCATCACTTGTAATATTAGTTGTTTCCATACTATCTGATGGTTCTACAGATACTTCACTTGTTTCAACTGATTTAGTATCAGTTACGCCTGTATCATCATTTGATACTACTTCTTTTTCTTCTACTGGAGAAGTGTTTTCTTTTACATTATCCATAATTGAATATCCTTTCTTGTGTTATTTTAGTCCACCAAATCTACTAGCCTTTTTGTTTGGTGTAGTAGTTGGTGCTGTAGCTTTATCGTAATCATCATTTTCATCATCAAAGTTTGATGATTTTGCTCTGTTGTTAAAATGAGATGCCACATTATTATTGGCAATACTAGTATATTCCCTACTAAATTGCTTATAGTGAGGGATATGTTCAGTAGCTCTTTCGTGTAATGTTTCATCTAGGAGTTTTGCAATAGGGTGGTTTTTATAAAAGAACTTCTTGCATTTAATTGGATTCATAGTATCAATAAAAATAAGTTCTTCATCATAAGGCATTGAACCTATTTCACCTTCAGTCATCAAATCTCTCTCTTTAGTACCATATGTAGCTAACGCTCCTTTATATGCACCTGCTTCTGATCTCTTACCTTCATCAACTATTGTAGTTGTATCTAATTCATTAGATGCCCATTTTTTAGTTTCCGGTTCATCAGTACCTAAAAGTAATCTAATAGCACAGTTACCTAAAATAGCTAAAGCAGTATCTGGACCATATGTTGAATTAAATAACGGCATAGATTGAATGATAGCCCATATATCAATGTTACGACCTCTTAATGTACTGAATTTTTCCTTGATGTCCGGAATAATACCTGCTGAACAGAATTCATCAAGTAAAAACTTAACTTTACATTCTGTTCTACCTTTGTTATTTGGATTGTTGTTAGCATCTGCAATAGCTGTTAATCGAATAAACAGAAAAGTCAAAAACAAAGCTGAAATAAACTTGTATGTTTTGTTCTGGTCTGAAATTCTAAGGAAGTACATACAAGGCTCTGTAGCAGGTTCATCAAAATCAATATCATCATGGCTAAGCATCTCTTTTACTGACTCAGCTTGAATAACAGATAGTCTGTTAGACAAAGTTGCAGGTGTATTTTCAATTTGTTTAGATACATTAATATACTTACGCCAATGCCTTGTACCTGCGTTTCCTTTTCCTCGTGACTTGTGAGTACCATCACCGATAGCATAACTCTCAGCTATTGTTGTATATTCTCCACGAAAACTAGCTACTAGTAAATTGTCAATAACATCTACTACACTAGCTAATGTAGGCATATCTTGTAGTCCATCTTCAAATTTATAGAACTCAATTAAGATAACAGCCTCTAATAAATTTTCAAGTTGACTTTCAAAGTATTCATCTGGGTTCTTACTGTTTTCATCTCTTGTATTTGATATAACAATTTTAACGAAAGTAGTAACCATAGCTTCATCAACTTTTTTCTTTTGCCTATTATAGACAAGATTAAGGAATTGACAACCGTCTGAGTTTTCAAATTCTACCAAATTTAATATTCTGGTTTTAAAACCCATCTTGCGAGCTAAACCACCATATTCTTCATAGATTTCACCTTTTGTATCTATGATAATTGATGATGATTTAAAACCATTTTGCAGTTCAACAAATGACTGCAAAAGCTGGTTGTACATAAAGCAAGTGGTCTTACCTGTTGAGGGAGCACCGAAGATAATAACATTGTGATTTAGTCTAGCATTCCATGGATAGACTATAGCTTCACCACTACTTTCAAGTGAACCAAGAATAAGTCCACTATCTTGTCCTAATCGGTCAAGTCTTTTTGTGGTCGTGAAATTCTCCATAATTTCTTCATCTTTTTGAAATCGAGAAGTACCATGTTCACCTGTTGTGGAATATTTAAAGCCTCTCTTATCACTGTCACCTTCATGAGCCAAGTCTTTCTTACGCCAATTAAAAAATAAAGCGATAACAATTATCCCAAAAAAGATATAACTGGATAAACCAATTAAATGTGACTCAAAAAGTGAACCAAATACAGAAGTAATACCATAAGACATTTCTTGACCTTTGACTCCTGTAGAGATTAACCCCACAATTACACCAAAAATATAAAGCCATACTATGTATAGTGCCAAAACGCCTAACAAAGCTCTATATACTTTTGGCTGTCTTATTAAATTTTTAAACTTTTTCATCAAGGATTGTATCTACCCCTTTCAATATATTTAACTTATAGTAACTACCTAGTGAACTACTCCGACTTATAGAAGTCGAAGCTTCTTGTTTCAACCATTACTGCTTTACTACACATCTAAAAGAAGATATATAGGAAAGTCTTACACAATGTCCACAAGCGTTAGGTTTGGATAGTCCCTATCCTACCATGCATGTTAGGAAAAGAGTTTTTAGGCTATACCTAATATTCTTATCCCTTCATTTTTTATGTTTATAGCAGAGTTTGTATCTCTGTTATGTACTACCCCACAAGAAGGGCATACCCACTTTCTAACACTATCTTCTTTTAGAAGTGGATTCGTATAACCACAACAACTACAAATTTGTGATGAAGGATAATACTTATCTATCTTAATAAGTTGTTTTCCTCTTTCTTTTAGTTTGTAGTCTAGCATTGTAGTAAAGTTGTGCCAACCATTATCTAAAGTAGATTTTCTATAGTTTTTATATTTTCTACTTTGTATTTGTTCTTTAATTGAAATATCTTCTATTGCAACAACATCATACTGTTTGGCTATCGCAGTAGATATTTTTTGCAAAGAGTCATTTCTTTGGTTGGCAATTTTACAATGTATTTTATTTACTTTCTGCTTTTGCTTTATCCAGTTGTTTGAGCCAAATACCTTTTTTGATAATTTTCTCTGTTCTTTAGATAACTTTTCAGCAGAAAGTTTATAATACTTTAGTTTTTCAATAGGGAAATTACCATTACTATCTACATAAAGGTTAGGTGTAGAATAATCTAAACCTATAACTTTTTCTTTAGTGGGTGTAATAGGAACAACAGTTTTCTCATACTCGTAAAGAACAGAAACATAATATCTGCCACTACCAGATTGACTAACTGTAGCAGATTTAATTATCCAATTGCTAGGTGCAGTTCTATGTATCTTTGCCTTTACCTTTTTAAGTTTAGGCAATTTTACATAGTTATCATAAACATTAATGTTACCATTAACAAAACTAGTAGTATAAGACTTTTTAGCTCTATGCTTACTTTTGAAATTTGGATAACTACAGACCTTATCAAAAAATCTTGTAAAAGTGTTTTGCAGTTGTATTTGAACATTGGCTAAAGCTAAACTGTCTACTTCACAAAGAAAAGGATAATCTTTCTTATATTGAGCAGGAGTATTTTTTAACATACTCTTGTTAGCTTTATAATATTCGTTTTTATCATTAAGCATTGTGTTCCATATAAATCTACAGCAACCAAAAGTCTTTGCTAATAATACTTTCTGTTCTGTATTAGGATATATTCTATATTTTATTGCTTTGTTTGCCATTAGAATGTTCTCCTTGTGATTGTATGTATTGTTGTAGTACGCCGTGTTTTACGCAATTCATCCCACCACTTATAGAAGTGGGGGATTTCTTGCTCACGGCGTGTTAAATATAAATAGTTACTATTTGCTTTACTATTATTATACTTTATTTTTCACAAAAATCAATTATAAATTTATTTTATTTTTAGTTTTTTGCTATTTGTCTAACTGATTTAATGAATATTTCAGTTTCAATATAGTAATATAGTTGATTTTATCAGTAATTATATAAAAATATTCCTACAGCAGTAATACTTCTACTGCTGTAGGAATAAAAAAAGAGGTAGAAAATCTTTTGACAAATTTGTTGTCAAAATCTTGTTATCAATATTTTTCAAAAATATAACGCAAGTAGTAAATCTCTGCTTTCGATAAGTTTTTAAATGTTTTAATATTTTCGATATTATTATTAATATAATCACTACATAATCGTATGGCTTTCTTACTTTGTTTCATATTAAATAAACTTACATGAGTTCTTTCTAGTCTGGTTTTCATATTTCTTGATAACCAATAGTAACAGCCTTTCCTTGTAGAAATTATTTGAGTTTTGTAAATTATATTAATACAGCAATGAGCTAATTGCCTTTGTTTCCTTAATTCTTTACTTGCCACAGTTCCGACAAACAAACCTTCTTGGTTTAGTGAAGGTATACAATATGAATTACAAAACGGATAAGACGAGCATACAAGCATATCTGCATTATCCATATAACTAGGTATATTTGCGTTATCAGTATAATATTCTGTTATTTTCTTAAATTTTTCGCCAGTCATATAAATAACTTTAGAATCACAGTAAGGACAAGTATCCTCATAATTTTCCAACTGTTTAATTTTTTCTTTTTTGCTAGGTAGTATTAGTTTAACGGTTGTTCTCATAAAGTATTATTCCTTTGCAGGCGAATTATCTTTAAAGATTTCTTTTACAACTGAAGTTGTATTAGCTATGTTAGTAAGTTCAGAAGGAATAATCAGTTTTGTTGATTTACCATCAGCAACCTTAACCATAGCTTCATAACTCTTTAACTGCAATACTTCTGCTGTAGGTTTAGCATTATTAAGTAGTTTCAGTGAGTCTGCTTCTGCCTGCTTAACAAGTTTGATTGCTTCTGCTTCACCTTTAGCCTCTTTAATTCTTGCCTCTTTAGTAGCTTCAGCTTTAAGTATTGTTGACTCTTTTAGACCTTCTGCAATAAGAATTTGACTATTCTTTTCACCTTCAGCATCAAGAATTTTTGCTCGTCTTTCTCTTTCAGCTTTCATCTGCTTTTCCATTGCTTCTTGAATTTCTCTTGGTGGCATAATGTTCTTTAATTCAACTCTCTTAACTTTAATTCCCCATGGGTCAGTAGCCTCGTCATACTTTTTGTAGAACGGGCCGGCGAGTTACTGTGTGCAGCGA
>OHAJ01000683.1_pt1 | contig 25242 bp, 20 predicted proteins | sample 1577101 | NCBI WGS metagenome assembly OHAJ01 (sample SAMEA3541531, study PRJEB24748) | human gut metagenome | biome: human gut; feature: human-associated habitat; material: faeces | place: China | collected 2012
CACAGAACACCGCCCCGCCGCATTCGGCTGCTTCCGAAACCGCCGCGCCGACGGAGACCCCCACCGCCGCACCGGAAACCGAAGCCCCGATGGCAGACCTAAATCCGAGACCCGATCCCGTAACTGTCGAATGGCTTGCAGCGGAAATGCAGTGCCGCTATTACGTCGGCTGTATGAACCTTGAGCTTATGGATTTTTCCAACATTATGGACAGAAACGAGGATACGGATCTGTTCTTTTGGGATAATCAAATTGCGATCGACCGGATGAAATTCAATCCGGATTACAATTTCACCGCTGTATTCATTAAGGAGGTGTATGTCAAGCAGATTGTGGATGAAACAGAAACCGAAATCACGGCGGATGTGTATGTCTTCACAAGTCACCCCAATCCTACTTTTTCTATGAGCGGCATCGGTATGGATTTTCGAATCACCGTTGATAAACAGAGGATGGTCATAATCTCCTACTCTGAGCCCTATGGGTGCGATACCATATATAATAATCGACTGTGTCCGCTTGCCTCAAACTATCGCAGGGAAGGTCTTACCTGGCAGGAAGCCAATAAAAAAGCATATGAAGAGCTCTATGCAGAATTTGCCGATTGTGCAAGCAGACATCCGAGACAAACACCGCAGGGCTGATCAATCATACATTCAGCCTTGATCGTAAAACAATTTGAACCTAAGTTTCGGTTAAATCGTTTCCGGTAACAAAAAACGATAATAATTTAAATATACGGGCGGAATTGAATCAACCGCCGCCTGCCGCTCGGGCTTCATCCCTCGGGCGGCAGGTTTAATTTTATGCAAGGTCGGTTTTGAAATTGTCGTGAATTTCCCTTTTAATGCTCAAATTCATTTATCCGGATTCATTTCGGCCGAAGTTTCTCTTTCGAACGGAAAAACGTACTGCGAAAGACCGAGTTTATCGCGAACGGCGGCGAGTTCGCGCTGAACCGATTCGCCGACCGGAACGCCCTTGTCCCTTCGATCCAGCCACTTCAGATATTCCATTTCTCCCGCCGTGTATATGCGTTCGCGCCCGGGCGCAACCTTCGAAGCACGCAAAGCGCGCAGAATATCCCCGGCAGTCTTTTTGAACGCATCGATTCCCATAAACGCTTCCGGATCGAAAACCATGAAATAATGCCCCAACCCATGCGGTTTTTTGGAACCGTCCTCCGCAATGCCGGTGAGCATCTTCATATAGTTGCCCTGTGCAAGCGCAGCGGAAAGGATTTCAACCACGGTTGCATAGCTGTATCCCTTATATCCGCCGACGGGCATGAAGCTTGCTTCGCCGCGCAAAAGTGCCGCAAGAATTTCATCGCTGTCGGTCATAAACTTTCCGTCCCGCCCGATAACACGCCCTTCCGGTGTGGGTTTGCCCTGTCTTGCAAGAACTTCGATTTCGCCGCGTTGGGTGATCGATGTTGCACAGTCAATCACAAACGGGAACGGTTCATCAGTCGGCATTGCAATTGTGAACGGGTTGGTTCCCAGCATGGGTTCAACGCCGAAAGTGGGCGCAATGCTCGGCCTTGCATTCGTTCCGGTGAAGCCTATCATGTTTTCCCGAGTTGCCATCATTGCCCAATAACCCGCAATACCGTAATGACTGGAGTTGCGGATTGCACCGGCTGCCATTCCGTAAGTTTTCGCTTTTTTGATGAGCTTTTCCATCATGCTGTGGCTCGCAACCATGCCCATGCCGTTATGAGCATCATAAACAAGCGTTGTGGGCGTTTCGCGCAGCACTTCAATATTTGTGACAGGGTTCAATATTCCCTGTTCGAACCTGTCGATATAAATCGGTTTGAACCGATTGCAGCCGTGGCTCTCTATCCCCCGTCTGTCGCTTTCAACAAGAACATCGGTGCAGATTTCCGCATCCCTTTCGGGAACGCCATAGCCCATGAACGCATCTTTCATGAAATTTGTGATAACATCCCACGGGATATAGGGTCTCGTTTCGGGCATTTGTGAACCTCCTAAAATTACTTTATGTTTTTCGCGTATCCAATTCACGCATACATGGATTATACCACTTTTTCAGCCGTTTTGACAGCAAAAAAAATCCGTATTTATATATTGCGCCGCATATTACTTTTTTTGTTGCATAACGAACCGTTACTCGGCTTTATTGCACAATATGCATAAATTTCCCGGGAAATAATGCCGTGCAGCCGATCTGTTTCATCCGAGATATTTCCTGAAGCATCACGTGAACGGTCTGTCGAAACGAACGACAGCATAGTATTTTCCGCCGTTTTTCCCTGAAGGCAGTTCCGCTGCGGCATATTCGATTTTTTCAAGGATCTCTGCCTGCGGCATCTTGTTGTCATACGGCACAACAACATCGAAAATCAGATTGGTATGCGTCGGACCGGGAACAATTCGAAAATCATGCATCGTCAACCCACTGTTGATTTCAAACAGAGCCGCTTCCATACGCTCGTGAAGCATCTGTGTCTGCTCATCCTCCGCCGCAACAGGGTCAAGATGAATCGTTGCATCACAGCCAAGCTCCTGCCTAAGCCGGCGTTCGGCATTGTCAACGATGTCATGCAGCTTAAAAATATCCGAACCCGATTCGGTCGGCATTTCGGCGTGAAGCGAAATTATCTGCCTTCCCGGGCCGTAATCGTGAATTATGAGATCGTGAATCGCTGAAATCTCCGGGTAAGAGAGAACAATGTCGTTGATTCTTTTTACAAATTCCGGATCGGGCTCAGTCCCAAGCAAGGGCGCGAGCGTATCCCGAACTGACATTATTCCGGCGCGAAGCACGAACACAGCAACCGCCGCACCGCACCAACCGTCAATATTAATTCCGAGGAAGTGACCGACAGCCGATGAAACGAGTACAACTGCCGTTGCAATGCTGTCGGAAAGTGAATCCCTGGCCGCTGCGGCGAGTGCGGGCGATGCAAGTTTTTTGCCGAGAGAACCGTTGTAAACCGCCATATAGATTTTCACGGCAACGGAAAAAACCAGTATCACTGCTGTCAGAACCGAAAACTCAACTGCCTGAGGCGCAATGATTTTTTCAACCGAAGTTTTAAGCAGCTCAACGCCCATGAGAATTATTGCAGCCGAAACCAGCAGACCCGCAATATATTCAAACCTGCCGTGTCCGAAAGGGTGTTCCTTATCCGGTTTCTGTCCCGCAAGCCTGAACCCAATCATGGTTATTACCGAACTGCCCGCATCCGCAAGGTTGTTGAACGCATCCGCAGTCACGGCAACGGATTTTGCAAGGCTGCCCGCAATGAATTTCCCTGCAAAAAGCAGAATGTTCAGCAGTATTCCAATGGCACCGCAAAGCACGCCGTATGCACGGCGCGTTGCGGGGTCATCATACTCCCTTGGAGTCTTAATAAACAGTTTCGCAAGAAATTTCAGCATTTTTCACCTTACTAACGCAATTTCCGTTATTGATTGCATTCTTAACCGCATAAACGTAATGGCTTTACGCGGTGCCGTTCACGCACCGCAAAGCACGCCGTATGCACTGCGCGTTGCGGGGTCATCATACTCCCTCGGAGTCTTAATAAACATTTTTGCAAGAAATTTCAGCATTTTTTTGAATTCATTGCGTGTTCTTGTTATTAATTGCATTCATAATAACAGCCATAACCTCTTGAGTGCCGTCCAATGTCGGGTCCGCTTTCATATTTGCGCGATAAGTCTCACGAGAAGCATACAGCTCGTTCACCCTGTCAACAAGCACTTCCGGGGTCAGCTCCTCTTGCGGAAGAACGGCCGCATAACCCTTTTTGCGAACATATTCCGCATTCAGGATTTGATCGCCGCGGCTTGCGCCGAGGGGCAGCGGAACAAGCAGCGCGGGAATGCCGAGCGCGAGAAATTCAAACACGGCATTTGCACCTGCGCGGCTTACAACAAGTTCGGTCGCTGCAAGCAGATCCGGCAGTTCTCTGCCGATATACTCATATTGTCTGTAACCCGGGCAGTTGATGCTTTCATCCAGCTTGCCCTTCCCGCAAAGATGAACAATATCGAATTGCTTTGTAAGTTTCGGCAGCGCTGCCCGAACTCCGTCGTTCAATGCAGCCGCTCCGAGACTTCCCCCCATAATAAGTATAATAGGTTTTTTGCCGTCAAAACCGAGGAATTGAAGTCCGCGCTCACGCTTGCCGCTGAAAAGCTCGCGGCGAATCGGCGTTCCTGTATGAACTGCGGCGCTGCGCTTCTTGCCGAGGTGCTCCAGCGTGTCCTCAAATGTTACGCAAATCGTGTCGGCAAATCTGCCCGCAATTCGGTTCGCAAGCCCCGGAGTATAATCCGATTCATGACAAATTACTGTTGTTTTTCCTTTCGCGGCAATAACAACCGGCACACTCACAAAACCGCCCTTTGAGAACACAACATCGGGCTGAAGCGATTTCATCAGCTTTTTGGATTGAGATATTCCCTTAAGCACTTTGAACGGGTCTGAAAGGTTTTTCAGCGAAAAATAACGACGGAATTTTCCGGATTCGATAGCATGAAATTTGACATCATGCTGTTCCGAAATCAATTTCTCCTCAATGCTTCCGGCAAGTCCGATATAATGAATTTCGCACCCCTGTGCGCGAAGGTACGGAAGCAGCGCGATGTTAGGCGTCACATGACCGGCGGAGCCGCCGCCCGTCAGTATAATGCATTTTGACATAAACTCCCCTTTCTGCCCGCTGAAGGCAGCTTATTCTCCCGCAGACGGAAGCAATACTTCCGGCGGGCTTGTATATATATTACTGTTGACAGCTCATTTTGGTGCAGCTGCATCATTCCGCATTTTTCTCCGCTTCAAGCCGAGTTGATTCATCATGCCGCACAATTCGCCTGTTGAGCACCGCCGCAACCCCGAGGGACAACGTGTCAACAATCGGCTGAACCCACATGCAGCCGTACAGCGGAAACAGTGCATCCATCATGAAATAGAGCGGAATATCGAGAACTCCCTTGCGAAGAATCGAAACCGTTATCGATTCTTTTGCTTTGCCCATCGCCTGAAATTTGATTATCAGCGGGTAGCAAAGGCTCATCAGCGGCATTGCAAGCACCATCCTGCGCAGGAAGGCTGCCGCGTATTTCACCGTTACCTCGTTTTTGATAAACAGCGATGCCAGTCCCGGCGCAAAAATTTCATATATCACAACGCAAAAAAGCGCAAATGACAGTGAGATGATGCATCCGAAGCGGAACGAATCCTCTGTTCGTTTAAACTTTTTTGCAGCATAATTGTAGCCTATCAGCGGCAGCATGCCGTTGGCAACGCCGATTGAAAAAAACAGCGGCAATTGATCAAGCTTTTTCGTTATACCGACGGCAGCAACCGCCTCATTGCCGTATTTTGCAACAAAATTCATCTGCGCCGAAACGGCAACGACCGTCAAAGCATATTGCAAAGCGGACGGTGCACCTATGCGCAGTACCGCGCCCGCATGTTCACGCGAATGACTGAGCAGTGCGGGATTTAATCCCAAAACGGTTTTTCCGCGCTGTTTAATGATGTAGCAGATAAAGAATGCAAGCCCTACCGCATTCGAAATTGCGGTTGCCGCACCCGCACCCGCTGCGCCCATGTTCAATCCCCACGGAAGAACAAAAATCGGGTCAAGTGCAATGTTCACAATGCATCCGAGAATCGCGCCGAAGCTTGCAGCCGCTGCCGCGCCCTCCGAGCGAACAAGGTTCGTCAGCAAAGTTGTCAGCACCGTCGGCACCGCACCGAGCGTCAGTGTGTAAAAAACATAACCCTTTGCGTATTCAAGCGTCATACCGCGCGCGCCGCAGAGGAGCAGGATCCGTTCATTGAAAAGGCCGACCGCCGCACCGAAAACGGCTGCACTCAAAAGCCCGCCGTAAAAGCAGAATACGGATACCTCCCGCGCCTTATCGGGCTTTCCCGCACCGAGCAGCCGCGCAATAAGGCTTGCGCCGCCGATGCCGAAAAGGTTGCTGAGAGCTGTGAGCATCAAAAACGCAGCATTGGCAACCGTGACCGCCGCCGTTTTGTCCGGATCGTTTAGCAGGCCGACAAAATAAGTATCCGCAATACCGTAAGCCAATGCAACCATTTGGCTTGCAATTGCAGGCAGAATCTGCATCAGCACCGCACGCTTCACAGGCAGACTGCCGAGCAGTTCACTTCTGTTCAGTTGTTTTTTCATCCGAATGCCTCCGAAGCAAATTTTACATTTCAATCTGTTTTTGTCTCCAGCATGAAAAACGTATCAGGTAAGCATATGCGGGATGCGCCGGCTGAAGCATCATCATTTTAAAACTGCGCAAAACGCTGAACCCGCTGCAAATCTCCGCATCAGGCATCTGCGTTTTTCGACTGTTCATTTTGCCTAATTGTTCTTTCGCTGACCGGCAGCTGTTTCAAAACAGACCCGAACGCGCTTATTGTTCTTTTTCCTTATCCGTCATCAGCGGCACCGAAAGAATATTCACAGGCATTTCCGGATCGTATTTATCCAAGCTGAGCGAAATTATTCCGAGGAAAGCTGCCATATCGCCCGTGCCGACGCCGTTCACGCCCGACGCGATGCTGATATTGATGTTTCCGTTAAAGGTTGTTACTCCGCTGAGTTTGAAGCTTGTGGATCCGCTGGAAACATAGAATTTTGCAGCAACGACGAAGTACTTTTGAAAGAATTCCGCATTATATGCCGCCTCCGCATCCGCACGGGCCTGAGCGCCCGGAATAAGCGGCAAAATTTCGGTTTTGAACGTTTCCTCATCGCGAATCACAATCGGCTCACCGTTCTGCTGTCCGTCAGAGTTTATGCGCAGGAATTGCGCGGAAGAAGCATTCAGAAGTTCGTTGTAAATATTCGGAGATCCCAAAACTTCGTTTGCATCCGGAGTCGGGTTTGCGGGCTGTCCGTTCCCTCCGCAGCCCGCGAAAGCACAGGCCGCAAGAACGGCCGTAAGCATAAAGGTGAAAAGTCTAATGCTTTTTTTCATGTTTCTATGTTCCTTTCCGCCCCGTTCGGGGCTTTGCCGTTTTCGGAATGTTCGAAACGATTCGAAGCATCCCGCAATCTCAATCCTTTTGAGTAAGCTCACCCACAAGGTTCGTCTGCATCATATTGCGCACACCGTCAATGCCGCTCGTGTGTCCGAGAACCCACATGAGCTTTGTTATTGCCGCCTCCGTTGTCATATCACCGGCAGAAATGATTCCGAGTTCCTTCAGCGGACGGCTGACCTCGTAAATATCGGGCGTGCTCTGTTCGTACAGGCACTGCGAAGTCAGAATGACGGGAATATCGTTCGCCATCAGCCTTTCAATTGCCTTCAGATGATTGCGGCGAATGCTGTGCATTCCTCCCAAACCGAAAGCCTCCACAACAACTCCCTTAATGTCGCAGTCGAGGCAGCAGTCAAGCAATTTCGGGCTGAGTCCGGGAATAAGCTTTATGAGCGCAACCCGCGGATCAATGTCGGTTGAAAAGCTGTATTCGCTGCGAACCTGCGGACTGTGCAGCGCAAGCATTCTGCCGTCGCTTACGGTGCCGATATATGGGTAATTAATCGATTCAAACGCATTGAGCGATGTTGTGCGCGTTTTTACGGCGCGGCAGCCGAGCATCAGCGAATTGCCGAAGCAGATATATACCCCGCCCGTGAGCGCCGTTGCCGCAATGATTGCATTTTCAAGGTTGCGCCTTCCGTCGGAGTCCGGATAAACCGCAGGATACTGCGCACCCGTCAGCACAACGGGAATCCGAATCCCCGCAAGCATAAAGCTGAGCATGCTTGCAGTGTATGCCATGGTATCCGTTCCGTGTGTCAAAACAATTCCGTCACATTTGTCCGCATATTGGTTTATCGCTTCCGCAATGGTGATCCATTCCTCAGGTTGAATATTGGATGAATCCATGCTGAAAAGATCAACACAATGAACATTGCCGAAAACGCTGCACTGCTTTGCACCCTCACAAGTGCTGCCTGCGCAATTCGAAGTTTCTCCGCGAACAAGGTTCAAAAGCTCCCTTGCCGAAAGCTCGGGCTTAAGCCCGTTATCGGTCGGCACACATGCAATTGTTCCGCCGGTTGATATAAGATAGATATTTTTCATTTCGTTAAAACCGTCCGGGTTTAATGTTCCGTGCGCATATCGGCGCACAATTTTCCATCCTTATCATACCGCATTTTGCGCTTTTCTGCAAGTGCAGAGCAAAAGCCGATTTCGAGCCCTTTACGTTCGGCATCGGGTTCGCGGGCTGTTCACTTCCCCCGCAGCCCGTGAACGCACAAGCCGCAGGCATAAAAACGAACAGTTCGGCTTAAAGCTGATTATCAAAAATTAAAAGCGTCCCGTGTTGTGCGGAACGCTTTTTGATTTCAAACTCAGCTGCAATGTTTTTTCAATTTCGATGCCGACAGCAAAGCTGCCTTTAGATATGCGGCTTATTTGATTACATCGCAGTGCATGTAGGGCACAAGCACCTCGGGAATGCGAATGCTGCCGTCGGCCTGCTGATAATTCTCAAGGATCGCCGCAACGCTTCTTCCGATTGCAACGCCGCTGCCGTTAAGTGTGTGAACAAGTTCGGGCTTGCTCTTTTTATCCCTGCGGAAACGAATCTGCGCTCTGCGCGCCTGGAAATCCTCAAAATTTGAGCAGGAGCTTATTTCAACGTATCTGCCGTAACTGGGCATCCATACCTCGATATCATAGGTTTTTGCAGAGCTGAAGCCCAAATCGCCCGTGCTGAGGCAAACAACGCGATAGGGAAGGCCGAGACCCTGCAGGACGCGTTCCGCATCATGCGTAAGCTTTTCAAGCTCATCATAGCTGTCTTCGGGCTTTACGAACTTCACGAGTTCAACCTTGTTGAACTGATGCTGACGGATAAGACCCCTTGTGTCCCTGCCCGCACTGCCCGCTTCGCTGCGGAAACATGCACTGTAAGCGCAATACTTGATGGGAAGCTCCTCACCGTTCAGAATATCGCCGCGGTGAATGTTTGTAACGGGAACCTCTGCCGTCGGGATAAGGAAGTAGTCCGTGCCCGCAACCTTGAATGCATCATCCTCAAACTTCGGGAGCTGACCCGTTCCCGTCATGGAAGCTCTGTTGACCATATAGGGCGGAAGAATCTCCGTATAGCCGTTTTCGGTATGTACATCGAGATAATAGTTTATAAGCGCACGTTCAAGCCTTGCACCGAGTCCGCGATAGATCGTGAACCTTGCACCCGTTATCTTGCCCGCATCCGCAAAATCAAGAATGTTCAGTGACTCGCCGAGATCCCAATGTGCTTTCGGTTCAAAATCAAACTTTGTCGGTTCTCCGAACCTGCGTACCTCCGCATTGTCGCGATCATCCGCACCGTCGGGAACGCTGGAATGCGGGATATTCGGAATTTTCATCAGAAGGTCGTCAAATTGTGCGTCGATTTGCGCAAGCTCCGCATCAAGCTCCTTGATATCATCCGCAACAAGCTTCATTTCCGCAAGCAGCGCGGAAACATCCTGTCCCTGCTTTTTAAGCACGGGAACCTTTGCGGAATCTTCATTACGTTTCGCCTTGAGCTGTTCCGTCTTTTGAATTACTTCGCGGCGTTTTTCGTCCAGTTCGAGAATGCCGCTGACATCCGCCCCCTTGTTGCGGCGCGCTTTCATTGCAGCAACAAGCTCCTCCGGATTCTTTCTGATTCGCTTAATATCTAACATTGTTTTCTCCTTGTGGCTTTGCGCCCGTTGTTTTTTAAAGTTCTGAATTATCTGCTTTTTTAAAAACAAGAATATTTTTCAAAAAAGCTTAAACCGGCTTCTCGGGTTTCGGTCGAGTTTGGGCGAAACCCGAGCCTCCGTTATCAGTCTGCGGTTCTCCCGCAGCATTTTTTGTATTTTTTTCCGCTGCCGCAGGGGCAGGGATCGTTCGGTCCGATTTTTTTCGCAACGCGGAACGGTTTTGCTTTTTCCGGGCTGCCTGCATTCGTTGCCGCATTCCTTGCAGGATCACTCGCCGCGCCGGGCTGCCTCGGAATCATATCAGGCTGCCTCCGTTCGGGAACCCTGATTACCGGGTGGTACAGGTTCATAACCGTCTCGTTGCGTATCTCGGCCGTCATGGTTTCAAACATATCAAAGCCCTCGTTGCGGTACTGCACAACGGGATCCTGATTGCCCATTGCGCGCAGTCCGATACCCTCGCGCAGCTGATCCATTGCATCGATATGATCCATCCAATGCTTGTCAACCGTCAGCAGCAGGAACCGGCGTTCCACTTCGCGCATGTCGAAACCTTTTTCCTTCAGCAGGTTTTCGATAGCCGTATATCGTTCGTCCGCAAGCTCGGTCAAAAGCTTCAGCATTCCGCCGTGAGTCGTTTCCGCCGTAATGCGGTCCGTCGCCTTGATTCCGAACATTCTGAAGAACTCGTGATCCAATCCGCCGTAATCCCAAGCATCGCGCTTTTGCTTTTCGGGGCAATAGAAATCAACAATCGACAGAATGGCTTCGTCACGCATCTGCGCAATTTCCGAATGAACATCCGCACCCCTGAGCACCTGCCTGCGCTGAGTGTAGATTATCTCGCGCATTTTGTTCATTACATCGTCAAACTTGAGAACGCTCTTTCTGATTTCGTAGTTATGGCTTTCTACGCGCTTCTGAGTTGTTTCGATCGCCTTTGTCAATGCACCCAGTTCAAAGCCCGTGTCCGCACCCTCGGGAAGGAAACGGCTCATAAGGCTGCCCGCACGATCTCCGCCGAATCTCAACATCAGCTCGTCATCCATTGCAACATAGAATCGTGTTGCACCGGGGTCACCCTGTCGTCCGGCTCTGCCGCGCAGCTGGTTGTCAATACGCCTTGACTCATGCCGCTCCGTACCGATTATGTACAGACCGCCGACTTCAACAACTTTATCGTGTTCGGCATCGGTAACAGCCTTGTGTTTTTTGTAGATTTCGTCGTATTTGCGCCTTGCTTCAAGTATCGCCTCGTCCTCGGTCTCCTGGTGGCTTGTTGCCCACTCTATCATATCATCGTCATAACCTTCGCGGCGCATTTCGCGCTTTGCGAGGTATTCCGGGTTTCCTCCCAAAAGAATATCCGTGCCGCGGCCCGCCATGTTCGTTGCAATTGTAACATTGCCGAACTTACCTGCCTGCGCAACAATATCCGCCTCTTTTGCGTGCTGCTTTGCGTTCAGAACTTCGTGCCTGATTCCGCGTTTTGTAAGCAGACGGCTCAGGTATTCGGATTTTTCGACCGAAACGGTGCCGACAAGAATCGGCTGCCCCGTTGCGTGCGCACGAATGATTTCTTCGATAATGGCGTTGTATTTTTCCTGCTGTTTAATGCAGACAACGTCGTTATAGTCCACACGCTTTACGGGTTTGTTTGTCGGGATTTCAACAACGTCAAGGTTGTAAATGCCCATAAACTCCGTTTCTTCGGTCTTTGCCGTTCCCGTCATGCCGGCAAGCTTGTGATACATGCGGAAAAAGTTCTGATACGTTATCGTTGCACTCGTTCGGTTCTCGTTTTCAACCTTAACGCCTTCCTTTGCTTCAAGTGCCTGGTGCAGGCCGTCCGAATACCGCCTGCCTATCATAAGGCGTCCCGTGAAGTCATCAACAATAATGACCTGCCCGTCCTGAACAACATAATCTTTATCAACGGTGAACAGTGCGTTGGCTCTGAGTGCCTGTTTGATATAGTGGTTTATCTCCGTGTTCTCCGCCGAGGAAATATCGTCGATGTTGAAATAAACCTCAGCCTTGCGCATACCCTGTTCGGTAAGGGCGACCGTGCGCGCCTTTATGTCGCACATATAGTCGCCGCTCTCCTCCTGTGACATGCCCTGCATAAGCTCCGATTTGGTGAGCTTTTTAACGTCTTCGCCCCGTGTCAGCCTGCGCACGAATTCATTCGCACGCTTGTACATATCGGTGGATTTTTCCGCTTTTGTGGAAATGATAAGCGGCGTCCTTGCCTCATCGATAAGAATGCTGTCCACCTCGTCCACGATTGCGTAATTCAAATCACGCTGAACAACATGATCAATCGAAACGACCATGTTATCGCGCAGGTAGTCAAAACCGAACTCGCTGTTTGTGCCGTATGTAATATCGCAGTTATATGCGGCAACACGTGCCTCGGGCGACATATCGCGCTCAATGCAGCCGACGGTCAAACCAAGGAAACGATGAATTTTGCCCATCCATGCCGCGTCACGCGCAGCAAGGTATTCATTGACGGTAACAACATGCACGCCCTTGCCCGGGAGTGCATTAAGATAAGAGGGCAGCGTTGCAACAAGTGTTTTGCCTTCGCCCGTTCTCATTTCGGAAATTCGCCCCTGATGCAGCACGATGCCGCCTATGAGCTGAACATCATAATGCCTTTGCCCGATGGTGCGGACGGCAGCCTCGCGAACAACCGCAAAAGCTTCCGGCAAAAGCTGATCAAGCGTTTCGCCCTTCGCCAGTCTTTCACGGAATTCCACCGTCTTGTGACGCAGTTCCGCATCGGAAAGTTTTTTTATTCCGTCCTCAAGTGCATTTATTTTTTTAACAAGAGGCTGTATTTTCTTTATCTGCTGCGCACTCGTGTTGCCCAACAGTCGGTCAATAAGGCCCATTTGTATACCTCCGTGAGTTTTTTCCTTTAAATAACAGTATTCCCATTATAAATATTTATTATATCCCCGAAAGAGCGAATTGTCAATCAAAAAGGTTTTCCGTACTCCGCATTTGCCGCAAATTGTTTCGATATATTCTTTCCGCAGTCGCTTTTCATCCCTTGTCCGCTCGCTTCCTCCCCCGCTTCGGGGTAAAAAACAGGGAAAGCCCGCAGTGCGGCAGCTTTCCCCTTCGGTTTAATTCATATCACGCTGTGTTCGCATTCAAGCAGTTCCTATTACATTTGAATTGCCATGCGCATCACGGCAAGTGCCTCCTCAGCGGAAAGCACTCCGTCGCCGTCAATGTCACCGTTTGCAAGTGCAGCAGCGGTTGTGGGTTCGGTGCCGAGTGCGCAGCGAAGCAGCATCAATGCATCAACAACAGTCACAATACCGTCTCCGTTAACATCTCCGACAAGGGTAACGATTCCTTCCGCCTCATTGTTGTCGGTGTAGAAGAGTTCTATCACATCACCGTCTGCAAGCGCATTCGTGCCGGCAGCGGGCTGATCACCCTCCCCGTTCAGCTTGTAGAACCATCCGCAGGCCTCACCGTAGGTTCCCACGGAAAGCGTAACCCCGTTCACATCTGTCACTGAGCGAAGCAGATAACCGTCGCCGTCGAAAGTGCAGCCGTTTGCCGCAAGTGCGGCCGAAATTGCATCCCAAACGGTGCTGTCCGCATCACCGGGCGCAGTAAATGTGAATTCTGCAGGGTTTGTGAATCCCGCAAAGTTCCTGCCGTTGATGCGAACGGTTGCGGTGATATCCTCAACCGTTCCGCTGCCGGACGTTCCGAGAACTTTGACCGTGACCGAAACAGGCTGCTTAAAGAAAGCTTCGAAACGGGCATAATCGGAATTCTCACCGAATTTCTCCCAATACTTTGCATACTTCGTATATGTGAATACGCTGTCTATCGTAACAAGAGTATCGTATTCCGGTCTTGTCACAAGCAGGTTCTCGCACGTGATAATTGAAGGATGGCTTGAGCGGAATTCACGCCACGGCTGGTAGGACATCGGATCGTATCCGGGCAGATCGTCAACATCGATGCCGCCGAAAGTGATATTCACCGCACCGCGAATATAGTCAAAACCGCCGTTCTCGTTCAGTACCAATTCGGAGAAAGGTGCAAGGTTTGCCGTGACACTGTCCTTGTTCGCATTTTCGCCCTTTATTCCGTTCCAATACACTTCCTCGGTGCAGGCACTCCGCATCACCTGCTCCGCTTCGGCAAGCTCCGCCTCCGTCAAAGGCAGGATGGTAAGTTCAAACACGCGGGAACCGAGAATTTCCTCCGTGTTCCTGTCCTGAACGGAAATCCTGTATTGAACCGTGACGGCAGGGCTTCCGGGCAGCGGACGATAAACAATGCCGTGATAGCCGTAGAACTCAAATGCATCCGTATTCATGCTTTCCATCAGCACTTTTTGATTGGAACGATCCGTAAGAATACCTGCATCCTCAAGCGTGCTCGGGCGGGGAAGCTGAATATCGTTCATCAGCGCATTCATATCCACCGTTTGCGTCTTGTCAACAAAATCACGGATAAGCTCCGGATATTGCAGCAGTGCAATCTCGATTTCATTCGGCTGTTCGGCGCTCCCGCCCTGCCATGTCAGCACGGGCATTCCGCCGTTGATGCCGTCCGTGTCGTTGTTGAACGCTTCGCCGAGGATTGCCGCAAACTCCGCAGAGCGCATTTCCTCAGCTGTTTTTGATGCATACTCCGCCGTCGGAGTTCCTTCCGTGGAAGAAACGCCGTTTGAAGCGGTGCCTTCAAGGAAATATGCGTTTTGCAGCGTTCCTTTAAGGACGCCTGCAATGCCGCCGATTCCTGCTTCGGGACCGATTACGCTGCCGACATTATAAACATTGCGAACGATTGCGGGCGCGTGAATCTGCCCCGCAATGCCGCCGATGCCCTTGTTCGTTGTGCGGTCCTGTTTTGCAGAAAGCGAACCGGTGTTATAACAGTTTTCAACCGTGCCGTAAGTATAGCCGACGATGCCGCCGAGGCTCAAGGTTGAAGCATAGCTGTTTGTCGTGTTTGAAATTGCAGCGTTGTTGACGCAGCCGCGAACGGTGTTGCCCGTCATTGCCCGTCCGACGATACCTGCCGAACTGCAATAGTTCGCACTTGTTGAAACGGAACCCGCAACAAGACAGTTTTCAACAAGACCCTTGCTTGTGTTTGCAATGCCGCCGATGTTTGCACCGCTTGCAATGTTCACGTTTGCGATTATGTTTTTCACCACGCCGTCGGGACCTATGCAGCCAAGGATTCCGTCTTCTCCCGCAATTCCCGTAACGGCAAAGCCTCGGCCGTCAAAAGTGCCGTTATAGCCGGAGTTGTTGTCCGCGTAATCATAAATGCCGAACGCGGTTCTCGCTTTTCCGTTAAAGTTGATATTTTGAGTCAATACGGCATTTGCCGTGCTGTTGCCCGCATTCACGAATTGTGCAAACCATTCAAATTCCGCCGCATCGGAAATCATGTACACGCCGTTTTCCTCCGCCGGCTGAGTTACGGTTGTGCCGTCCCACGCTTCGCCCGCATACGTCAATTCAACTTCAATAACCGCATCCGCGGAAGCCGTGAAGCTGCCGTTTGCCGTCACATAATTCGCCGCCGAAACCGTATAGCTGTAAACTTCGCCTTTCGGAAGCACAAACGCTCCGCTCTCATCAGCCTGCATCTCGCCGCCGGTCGGATGCGTCAAGGTGACGCTCGCTTCCGCAGGAGTAACGGAAAAATTAATCGTGCAGGTCTCAAGCTCCGTCATCGCATCAAGCTCAATGCTCATATCTCCGGAGACAGTGAATTCACCGCTCTGCATTTGATAGCCGAAGCGGGTAAGGGTATAGGAATAATCTCCCGCCGCAAGTGCATAAACGCTGCTGTTCGCCGTCGGATTTTCGATATTTCCCTCCGCATTGCGCACCGTCAGCACCGCCAGCGGATCAACATTTTCAAACGTGACCGTGCCAAGGCTCTGCAGCGCAAAGTTTTTGAACCAAACGCAGTCGCTTCCTTTGTCGCCGGAGCTGTCTTTAACATAAGCAAGCGTAACAACGCTCCCCGCAGTGACCGCCTGAGAGTAATTTGTCCAGTCGATCTCCCCGCTGAGAGTTTTTTCCGTGCTTCCGTTAACGGACAGATAGTCGTAGCGTGCTTCCGAGCTTACCTTGTAATCAAACGAAAGGCGCGCATTCGAAACAGCTTCTCCGAACGTTATCGTGATTGTGACAACGGATGATCTCATGCCGCCGCTGGCGGATTTAATTCCGTTTTCACCGTCGGATACGAACTCCGTGCCGCTTTCGCCGGTGAAATTCGTGTTATGGCTGTATTCAACGGATGCAGCATCACCGAGCGGATCGAAAACGGCATCGGGAAAATCGCCCGCTGTTTTCGCCGCGGCAAGGTTCATCTCACCGATTGCGGCGAAAGGAACTGCACAAAGCAGCATCAAAACCGCTGCAAACAGTGCAATTGTTTTCTTCATAGCAAAAATACCTCCGAAACTTCCGATTTTTGCGCCGAACAAATATGCTCCCTGCAAAAAGCTCTTAAGCCAAGACCTGTTCTGCGAAAAAGCTGTTCGGCAAACCTCTGATTTTAATATGAGCACGGCGGAATCAACAAACTGACCGGAAAGGCCGCACACGGAATCAAAAAACAGATTCCGCTGCGCACTTGAAAAGTTCTTGCGTATGACTGAAATTTCAATGTTTTGAAGCAGTTTCTGCTTTGCCGAAACCGCACAAAAAATAAGCCATACGGAGATACCGCCCGAAGCTTGCGCTTTATGCGGTGCAAGTATCCTGACTTGTGCTGCGGCAATTGATGTTCACCCGTATTGATTTTCGGCACAAAAATCGAACATCAAAGCGGAAATTTTTAAATCCGCAAAGCAGCTGCGAACAACCGTCCTGCCGAACGCAAAACGTTTTCGAACCGCTCTCCCGAGCCGAATTTTTGAGCAAAAACCATACGAATGAATTCAACGCCTGCGGATAACGCCTGCCTTCTCACGGTTTGAACACCGTAATGGCGAACTTTTGTTCCCCCGAAAGACTTTCTCAAAAAGGACTTTCAAAAACCCTCCGGTTCGGCGCACCCTCACACTCACAGTGCCGGTCGCGTGGGCAAAATGCCTCGTTCATTTGAGTCGATGCCTTATCAACACCCGTTCAACACGAAAAACTCCCATCGAAATGTCGAAGATTCGAACCTTTAATGAGTTCTTTTTCCGTTGTTCCAAACGTTGATCTTTGCAGCAATCGATTACATCGCATAGCTGATATTTATTTTTAACAGAAAGGATATCCCCCTCTGCGACTCGTATTGTAGCAGAGTTGCGGCAAAAAGTCAACACATACCGAGCAAAACTGCCGAACACTTTTTGTTCGTTTACCGATTCGGACATGTTTGCGTAAAAAACATGAAAACGTTATGTTCCGCACCGTTCCTTCCGCCTGCGGCAGCAGTCAAAGAATCGGGCAGTTTTTTTCATATTTCTTTCAAAAGTTCTTGCCGCCGGCGAATTATGTGCTATAATTAAGCAGCACGCCGAACAGTTCGTGCTTTTGCATAAAACGAATTGATTCAACAGGCTGTTTTCAAAAAGCAGCCTCGGTTCGGCGTTCGGTTTGGGTAAAAGCGGTCATTGCATTCACCTTTTGCTTGAAATGTGAATACACTGTTTTCGTGCCTGCGGAGCAGGCGGTTTTGCAAACAGATTGGCTGAGTTTGAAAGGATGATAACATAAAATGAAGATAGCAGTACTTTGCGGCGGCAGGAGCAGCGAGCGGGATGTTTCGCTTTCCACAGGAATTCAGGTTGCGCGTGCGCTGCGCGAAACGGGGCACGATGTTGTGCTTGTTGATGCATGCGTGGATTTCCCGCTTGATTGCAGACCCGAAGAGGTTTTTGAAAAAGCACTGCCGATCGAAAATCATGCCATCGGTGCAGCCGCGCCGTGCGTCAAAAGTTTTTTTGACCGTGCATCGGGTTTTTTCGGCAAAAACGTTCTTGAAATCTGCAAAAGTGCGGATATTGTTTTCAATGCACTGCACGGTGACGAAGGCGAAAACGGCAAATTGCAGGCAGTGTTCGACCTTTTGAACATTTGCTACACAGGTTCCGGTGCGCAGGGCTGCATGCTTGCAATGAACAAGAGCCTTTCAAAGCAGCTTTTCCGCACGCACGGAATTCCGACCCCCGAAGCGGTGATTCTTTCCGAATCGGACAAATGCCGCGCGGCCGAGCTCTGCGAAAAGCTCGGTTTGCCCTGCGTTGTGAAGCCCGCAAGCCTCGGCTCAAGTGTCGGCGTTTCAATCGTCCGCACGAACGATGAATTTTTCACCGCGCTGGATTCGGCTTTCAGCCTTGAACACACCGTTATCGTTGAAAAATACATCAAAGGGCGCGAGTTCGCCGTCGGTATCGTCGGCAGCAGAGTTCTTCCCGCAATCGAAATAATCCCGAAGCATGGTTTTTACGATTATAAAAACAAATATCAACCGGGCTGCACCGTTGAAATCTGCCCGGCGGATATAGATTCGGACACAGCCGAGCGCATGGCGGAAGCAACCCGCAAAGTCTTCCGTGTTCTCGGTCTCGGCGCATATGCACGGGCCGACTTTATGGTTGACGAAAACGGTATTTATTGCCTTGAAGCCAACACCCTGCCCGGCATGACGCCCGTCAGCCTGCTTCCGCAGGAAGCTGCGGCCGATAAGCTGGATTTTCCCGCTTTGCTTGAAGCGATTATTAAGGAAAGCCTGCTTTTGAGAGCAACCGAGCGACGGCATTGACACAGGCTTCCCGATGTTTAAGGGAAGCGGATATACTCCATTTTATAAAAAGTGAGACAGCATACAGCATTATGATTAACCTTACAATTTCCGAAGCCATGACCGCCGCGGACGGTCAGCTTGTTCACTGTGAAGACCCCGCATACATCGGGGATATGCTTATTGAGGGCATCACCCTCGACAGCCGCAAAGTTAAACCCGACTGGCTGTTTATCGCAGATAAGGGCGAGCGGGCGGACGGGCACGATTATGTTGAATCCGCACGGCGCAGCGGTGCCGCCGCAGCGGTTGTGGAGCATGAACTTGACATTCCGATTCCGCAGATCCTTGTTGAAAACAGCTTGCGCGCAATGCAGCGCATTGCAGGCTACATACGCGAAAAGAGCGGCGTGAAGGTTATCGGCGTTGTCGGCAGCGTCGGAAAAACAAGCACGCGGCAGATGCTTTCCTGTGTGCTTGAACAAAAATTCAGCGTTCTCAGCACGGAAGGCAATTTCAACAACGAATACGGACTGCCGCAAACGTTTTTCCGTCTCGAACCGCATCACGAGCTTGCGGTTGTTGAAATGGGCATCAGCCACTTCGGCGAAATGGACAGATTGGGCGCAATTGCACGTCCCGATTACGTTGTTTTCACCAATATCGGCAATATGCACCTTGAGAACCTTATCGACCGCAGCGGCGTACTTCGCGCCAAAACCGAGGTTGTGAAGCATATGCCGCATAACGGCAGATTGTTTTTTAATGCGGCGGATGATAAACTGTGTGAATACGCAAAGACCTCACCCATCCCCGTAAAGTTTTACGGCATGGACGAAAGCTTGCCCGTGCATCCCGAAAACATACGCTTCATCGATGCGGCGGAAACCGATTTTGTGCTGAATTATTTCGGAACACGAATCCCCGTTTCAATGCCCGCAGCGGGGCTGCATATGGTTCAAAACGCCGTTGCCGCCGCCGCTGCGGCACATGAACTCGGGCTGACTGCCGAGCAGGTAAAAGCGGGCATTGAAAGCTTCAGCCCTGTCGGACATCGTTGGCGCGTGCTTTTTGCCTGCTGCCTCCCTGCCGCAAATGCAGCTGCAAATAATGCAGATGCAAATTTCGAGGCAAGCTCCGCTTCCGCCGGCTCCGAAACGTTCACCGTTATTGATGATTGCTATAACGCCGGACCCGATTCCGTCCGCGCCGCGCTCACCGCTCTCGTTTCGGCTGCAAAACCCGGCTGCCGGAAAATCGCAATGCTCGGAGATATGCTCGAATTGGGCGAAAACTCCGCCGCACTGCACAAAAGCCTCGGCGCATATTGCGCCGAATGCGGGCTTGACGCGCTCTTCACCGCAGGCGACCTTGCGTCAGATATTGCTCTCGGTGCGGAAAATGCAGGAATGCGCAACGTTTTCCGCATTTCGAAGGACACTGTGTCAACTGCTCTGCTGCATTTTGCAAAGCCCGGAGACACGGTGCTTGTAAAGGCTTCACGCGGGGCACATTTTGAAAACATTGTTGATGAACTCGGCAATGCAAATCCCACAAAATGAGTCTGAACCGAGCGGCTGTGATTTGCCGTTTGTTTTGAATTGTTTTGAACTCGCGGAAATATTTTTATCAAAATCAGAATTGCATAAAAAACGGCCTTCGCCAAAAGAGTTTCCCTTCTGCGAAGGCCGTTTGCCGCATATGCTGCGGCACTGTACCGCTGAATTTCAATCAACCGTGACTCTCAGCTGTTGAAAGCCGATTATTCGATCGTAACCGTGCTTGCAGTCGGAAGTTCTTTCTGTTCCTCCTTGGGGAGAACAATATTAAGAACACTGGATTCATATTTCGCCTTTACATCCTCAGGCTTGATATCTCCGACATAGAAAGTGCGGCTGCATGTGCCGACATAACGTTCACGGCGGATGACACGCCCCTTCTTATCCGCTTCATCTTTGTCGAGATCCTTGTTTGCGCTGACGGTCATATAACCGTCTTTAATCTCAACCTTGATTTCGTCCTTATTGAACCCGGGCAGATCAACAGCCATTTCATAGCCGTCCTCCTTTTCGCGGATATCAGTCTTCATAAGGTTCTTTGCGTGCCTGCCGTACAGCGGATTCCTTCCGCCGAAGAAGTCACTGTCAAAAAGATCATCGAACATTTTTTCATTAAATACTACCGGCAACATAGTTAATTTCCTCCAAATATTGATTTTTGATATATGTTAAAGCTTTGCTGCACGGAAAGTTGTTTCCGTGCTCAGGCATTGCTTGCAGAAACGAGAAGCTTTTTTCAGGCCTCTTTGCCCGAAGAAACGCAGGCGCATACGACCAAGCTGATACCCTGCAGAATCAGCACCAGTCCCACGGTTAAACCGACAGCCGCAACGCTTATCCACGGCTCCATCATGCATATAATGCCTGCCGCAGTAAGCAGAATGCCAATTGCAAGCACCCAACCCCAAGCACGCACACCAAGCGCACGCAGGTCAAAGGCACTTACAAATCTGCCGATACCCGAGAACAAAAGCCAAAGTGTAAACAGCAGGGGCAATGAAAGCAGCGTGAACCATTGGTTGAACAGGAGCAGCAAAGCCATTATAACGGTCAGCACTCCGTTCAGCAGCAGCCAGCCCGAACCCAACAGAGTTTTGCTTGTTCCGGCAAACACGACTATTTCCGCAATGCCTGCCGCAAGCATGAAAAGCCCAAACAGAATCCCGGCGGATACCACCGCGGCATCCTGATTGCAAAGGCAGAACACACCGCCTGCCGTCAGTAAAATTCCCGCTGCAATATCAATTATGCGGATAGCTTTTGTACTCATTATCATTGCCTCTTTTCCTTCAGAGAAGCATCTCCGTAACATCCGTCCGTGCTTCTCTTCTCATTTCTGATGATTATATTTTAATCTTTTGTCTTGAATCGACAATACGCTGCGGATATAATATTATCGATTTCGTTTGTGCATTCCGCACAAACAGAAGGGATACAGGATTTGATGAATGAAGCCCCGTTTGGAAGCAGTGAAATCGCTGTTTTATTGAACGATTTTTTGTTAAATGATGATATAGCCGGACTTGCAGCCGACGTTGGTCGCCTGCTCGGTTATCCGCTGCTTGTAATTAATGACACCTTTCATGTTGCAGCGTCATACTATCCTGCGAAATTTACCGATTCCTTGTTTATAAATGCTGTTAAGCTCGGCGAAATCACATATGAAGCGGGTGCGCTGATAAGCCAAAGTGAATCCCTTAACGGCGGCTGTGCTGACTGCATAAAGCTTTCTGACAGCCCTTTCCTGCGCAGGTTTGCCCCGCTCACATGCTCCGGGGTGCGGCTCGGCTATCTGATATGCGTTGACACGGACGGCTGCATGGCGGACATTCCGCTGCAAACATGGCAAACAGTCGAAAGAGTTCTGGCAAAACAGCTTTTTATCGAAGTCAGCCGCATCGACAAACCTCTCGAAACAACCGAAGAGATACTCATGCATCTGCTCGACGGCGGCTTTCCGTCAGCGCCATATTTCAAACTGCAAACTATAAATACCTACCTCGCGGATTTTCATCCGGCAGCTTTTGCGCTGATCGACCTTTCTGCTTACCACAGCAAGTACCTCGGCAAACGATATCTCAAAACGGAGATTTATTCCTGTTTTTCGGACTCTCATGCTTTTGTGTATCATGAAAATATATTTATGTTTCTTCATAATAACTACAGTCGAGCCGAATTAACTGCACTGGCGAAAGAATTTCAGCTTAAAATCATCGTTTCAGACGAGATTGAAGATCTGTTTGACTTGCCTTCACTTTATCAGGCCGCACACGACGCTCTTGAATTGATGACATACGGACAATTCAGCTGCGGCAATGTATGCAGCGTTTCACAGCTGCGCACACCGCTTATGCTGAAACGGCTTGAAGGCAATGAAAACATTATTCCGCCGAAACTGCGTGAACTTGCAGCGCATGACAGAAAAAAAGAAACTCAATACTGCGAAACGCTTTACACATACCTTATATGCAGCTGTTCGCTCAAAAAAACATGCGATATGCTTTTTACGCATCGCAACACCATACTTTACCGCATCAAACGTATCCGTGAGGATTTCGGCATTCCTTTGGATGACCCTGCCTCCCATACGGAGCTTTTGATCGGGACTTCTCTTATTTTACTTAAAACGAAGGGCCCCTTTTTCTTCCGCCCCGTTGATACACCGAACTGCATTCCCATGCCCGACACGGAGTGCTGAAGCTGTTACCGAGAGTTTTTTGAGGAGGTTTTTAAATGAAGGAGAATCGAAAGTTATTAAAAGAAGTCATCAAAGGAATTAAGCGCGACATGACCGATGAGGACGTGCTTAATCTTCTTGCGGACAGCAAGGTTTCAGAAAATCCGAACCGTGAAAAAGATAAGTACACCTTCGGGCAGCGTGCTGCCGATGCAATTGCAAAGTTTGCAGGAAGCTGGGCATTTATTTTTTCGTTTGCCGGCCTCCTCATTCTGTGGATGCTTGCGAACGTGCTGCTTGCTGTGAAAGCGTTCGATCCCTATCCGTTCATTTTGCTGAACCTTGCCTTATCATGTGTGGCAGCAGTTCAAGCTCCCCTCATAATGATGAGTCAGAACAGGCAGGAAGAAAAGGACAGGCGCAGAGCCGAAAACGATTATAAAGTTAATCTTAAAACTGAAATAATGATAGAAGACCTTTACGACAAAGTCAATGCGATTTTTGCTCTTCAGAAGGAACTTTTAAAGGAACTCCGACTTCAAAATGAAGGAGTAAACCCTGCCGCCCGTCAAACGCAAAATACGATGACACCGCACACTCAAAGCATTGACCCGGAGAGCACAACCGCAATCGAAGCAGTTGTGCAAACAGCCCCGGATAACAGCTGAAGACATCCTTTGCCGAAATCGTTTTGCGTTAAAACTCTCGGACAGCGTCCTGCCGTCCGAGAATTGTTTTTTGTTTTTTCAATAACCGAATCGAGATTCCGAAACCTATCAGGTTTTATCCGCATTTCTCACAAAGTCATTGCGGAACGAAGAATCACAAGTGCATCACCGATTTCGGCTCTGCCGTTGTTATTCATATCCGCAGCGTTCAAGTCAAGCTCATCACCGTCGGTAAGCTGCGTTGCATAACGTATAACGCATAACAAACAATGCGTCCTCATTTGCTCAATTTCACGTTCATCACGGGCAGGGTGGGTGCAATGCCGCAGCGGACAAACTCCTCGCGTATGCCCTCCTGCAAATCGTGGTATAAATCATAATAGTTTTCGGTTCTGCACCAGACGCGGACGGCAAAATTCTGTTTTCCGTCCGTGCAGTCATTCAGGCGGATGAAGGCCGCGGGTTCGTTCAAAGCATATTTCTGCGCCTTTACAACGCGTTCGATTGCAGCATGAACGGCCGAACTGTCCGTGTCGCATCCGGCGGAAACGATGAGGTCAACGCGGCGCGTGTCAAAAGCGGAAGCATTTGTGATGTTTGCATTTGAAAGCCCCGCATTGGGCAAAACAACGCGCTGATTGTCGAATGTTGTGAGCGTTGTGTAAAACACACCGATGCTTTCCACCGTTCCGTTATAGCTTCCCGTTTGGATAACATCACCTACATGGAAGGGTTTGAACGCAAGAATCACGATTCCGCCCGCAAGGTTGGAAAGGCTGCCCTGCAATGCAAGGCCGACTGCGATTGCGGCAGAACTGATTATTGTTGCAACCGAGGCGAGAGGGATTCCCAAAATGCCTATCACAAGCACGATTATCAGCGCATACAGCAAAAAGCCCGCAAGCCAGCGCACAACGCCGCGCACATCGGGCACGATTTTTTGAAAGGCACGGCTTTTTTCATAGCGTTTCAAAACAGCTTTTGCAATTTTAAGCCCCAAAAGCAAAACAATGATTGCCGCCGCAAGCCGCAATCCGGAGGTCATTGCAAAATTTCTGACAATTGCCCAAAGTTCACGAAAAATGCCGCCGTTTGCGGCTTTGTCCGCATCAAATAAAAACATTACTGTTCCTCCTGTTTTTTCTTCAAAAGAATTATAGCACCTCCCGCCCGTTATTCAACAGCGGCGCCGCCCCGCATTCAAATATATGTTCGGCCGTATGTTCGTCGCACGGAAACGCAAAAAAGCGGCTCCCCCGCTGTATTGAAGAACCGCTTTCGTATTGTTTAATATTGTCCGTTCAATTACTCATTTCCGTGTTTCGTCGATCCGGGTCGTTTCCGAGACGGTCGAGGACGAGCAGGGCAAGAAGAAAAAAGTGCTCGTGCGCTACGAGTACGATCTGGGAAGCTGCCTTTACTGCCAGCTCTGCGTGCGCAGCTGCCCGCACGACGCGATCGAGTTCGACACCGCTTTCGAGCATGCGGTTTTCACGCGCGGCAAGCTGGTTCGGCAGCTCAATTCGGAAGGTTCAACTCTTGAAAAAAAATAGACGGACATGGAAATTACCCTACAACAGGCCGGTTTCGCCTTTCTCGCCGCGGTGATCCTCGTCTTCTCGGTTCTGACCGTCACGACCAAGCGGATTCTGCGTGCGGCCACATTCCTGCTGTTCGTGCTGTTCGCGACGGCCGGCATCTATTTTCAGCTCAACTACTCGTTTCTCGGAGCCGTGCAGCTGTTGATCTACGCGGGCGGCGTCGTCGTGCTGTACGTCTTCTCGATCCTGCTGACGAGTTCCGACGAAGAGAGGAAAGCTTCGCTGCGCAACCGCAGGATCGGAGCCGGCCTCGTCGCCGCGCTGGCC
>OHAJ01000693.1_pt1 | contig 25119 bp, 19 predicted proteins | sample 1577101 | NCBI WGS metagenome assembly OHAJ01 (sample SAMEA3541531, study PRJEB24748) | human gut metagenome | biome: human gut; feature: human-associated habitat; material: faeces | place: China | collected 2012
AAAATAATATGCCACAGAATAAGGGACCGTTTTACATGACAACGGCAATTGTCTCGCAGGCTCGCTCGCCGCGGGAACTACTCTGCCCGTGATAGGCATACCCTGCAAATCGAATACACTCGACGGCATTGACGCTCTCCTGTCGACGGTACAGATGCCCTCCGGTATCCCGGTGGCAACGGTCGCGATAAACGGGGGAGTCAATGCCGCTTTGCTCTCGGCGCAGATGCTTGCACTCGGCGAGCCGGAGCTTGCCGAAAAGCTGCGTGAGAGACGGAGGCGCGAGGCTGAGGCGGTCCTTCAGAAGGATTCGGATATCTCGGCACGGCTCGGCTGATAAAATTCTGCGGCTGTACACATGCCGACGGCATTCGACAGCGCATGCGGCGGATACCGCGCGGCGGAGCAAAACGATCGAAAAATCACAAAAACAGGTCATAAATCACATACAAAAAAGGAGAAACAGCGATGGAAAAGAGAGAGCTTATCTATGAGGGCAAGGCAAAGCGCGTATACGCGACCGACAAGGCAGACGAGGTTATAGTCTCCTACAAGGACGACGCGACCGCGTTCAACGGCCTCAAGAAGGGCACAATTATGGGCAAGGGCGTCATCAACAACCGCGTGACGAATTTCCTGATGAAGATGCTGGAGAAGAACGGCATCCCGACGCATTACATTGAAGAGATTTCCGACCGCGAGACGCTGGTGAAGAAGGTTCACATCGTGCCGCTGGAAGTCATTGTGCGCAATATCGCCGCCGGTTCGCTGTCCAAGCGCCTCGGTCTGCCCGAAGGCACGAAACTCAAGCAGAATGTGCTGGAGTACTGCTACAAGGACGACGAGCTGGGCGACCCGATGGTCAACGAGTACCATATTATGGCGATGGGCTGGGTCTCCAAGCCGGTGCTTGACCAGATTGCCGCCTACGCCCTGCGCATCAACGAGCTGCTGACGGCGTATTTGAAGGAAGTCAACATCGAGCTGATTGACTTCAAGCTGGAGTTCGGCATCACGAATGACGGTCAGCTGGTGCTGGCGGACGAAATCAGCCCGGACACCTGCCGCTTCTGGGATACCCGCACGGGCGAAAAGCTGGATAAAGACCGCTTCCGCCGCGATTTGGGCAACGTGGAAGACGCTTACATCGAAATCCGCAAGCGCCTGATGGGCGAATAAGAATATCTGCACCCCGGATGGCAATCGACTGTCCGGGGCGCTTGTGTGGTAATCAAACACTGGTCAGCATGAAGGAGCAATGAAGATGAACAAGCTGGAGTCAGCCTGCTATCTTGCGGAGGGGGACGAAGCGCCGTTTGACAAGCTGCACGAGGAGTGCGGCGTGTTCGGCATTTACCGCGCGGATTCCGCCAACAAGAGCGTCGTCGCGGAGACGTATCATGCGCTGTATGCCTTGCAGCACCGCGGTCAGGAAAGCTGCGGCATTGTCGTCAACGATGATGGCGTGATGAAGGCACACAAGGACAACGGACTGGTGACGGAGGTGTTCACGCGCGACGCGCTGAGCAAAATCCACGAGGGCACGATGGCGGTCGGCCACTGCCGCTACGGTACAACGGGGATGCACAGCCGTTCCAATGCCCAGCCGCTGCTGATTAACCATCAAAAAGGCGCGATGGCACTGGCACACAACGGAAATCTGACCAACGCGGCGGAGCTTCGCGAACAGCTGGAGAAGAACGGCGCGATTTTCCACTGCACGTCGGACACCGAGGTGATTGCCTACATTATCACGCAGGAGCGCCTGAAGTGCGGTTCGATTGAACAGGCGGTTTTGAACGCCATGCAGGTCATCAAGGGCGCGTATTCGCTCGTCGTCATGAGTCCGACGAAGCTGATTGCCTGCCGCGACCCGCATGGCTTCCGCCCGCTGTGCATGGGCAGAATCGGCGACGACGTGGTGTTTGCGTCGGAGAGCTGCGCGCTGGATGCCATCGGCGCGACGTTCGTGCGCGATATCGAGGCGGGTGAAGTCGTCGTCGTCAACGAAGAGGGGATTCATTCCTATAAGATGCCCGGCGCGTGCCACGACGGCATGTGCATCTTCGAGTTCATTTATTTCGCGCGTCCTGATTCCGTCATTGACGGCAGCAGCGTCCACGAGGCGCGCATCCGGGCGGGCAGCTTCCTCGCGCTTGACCATCCGGTTCAGGCGGATGTGGTCATCGGCGTGCCGGATTCCGGGCTGGATGCCGCCATTGGGTACAGCCGCACCAGCGGGATTCCCTACGGCATCGGCTTCATCAAGAACAAGTACATCGGGCGCACATTCATCCAGCCGGGACAGAAGCAGCGGCAGGACGCCGTGCGCATCAAGCTGAACGCCATTTCCGCCACCGTCAAGGGCAAGCGCGTCGTCATGGTGGATGATTCTATCGTTCGCGGCACGACCTGCGCGCGCATTGTCCGCCTTCTGCGCGAAGCGGGCGCGACGGAAGTGCATGTACGCCTGTCCGCCCCGCCGTTCACCGACCCCTGCTTCTTCGGCACGGACGTGGACAGCAAGGAGAACCTGATTGCCGCACACCATTCGGTGGAAGAAATCGGCAAAATCATCGGCGCGGACTCCATCGGCTTTTTGTCCCTGGAGGCGTGCGACAAGCTGGCGGCGGACAGCCACTGCGGATTCTGCAAGGGCTGCTTCTGCGGCAAATATCCGGTTGACCCGCCGCTGGTGACGGAGAAGAACAAATTCGACCAGCCCATTCACGGCGGCAAAGTGCAGGACGACGACTAACGCGACAAAGGAGCAGACAACCATGATGAAGAGCGAGAGCGAAAGCTACAAGGCAGCGGGTGTTGACATTACCGCCGGTTACGCGTCGGTGGAACTGATGAAGAAGCACGTCGCGCGGACAATGACGGCGGGCTGCGTCGAGGGCATCGGCGGCTTCGGCGGTCTGTTTGCGCTGGACGCGGCGGGCATGGAAGAGCCGGTGCTCGTTTCCGGCACGGATGGCGTCGGCACGAAGCTGAAAATCGCCATGCTGCTGGACAAGCATGATACCATCGGCATTGACTGCGTGGCGATGTGCGTCAACGACGTCATTTGCTGCGGCGCGAAGCCGTTGTTCTTCCTTGATTATATCGCCTGCGGCAAGAATGTGCCGGAGAAAATCGCGTCCATCGTCGCGGGCGTGGCGGAAGGCTGCGTGCAGGCGGAATCAGCGCTCATCGGCGGCGAAACGGCGGAACATCCCGGCATGATGCCGGAGGATGATTACGACCTCGCGGGCTTCTCCGTCGGCATTGTGGACAAGAAGCGCATCATCAACCGCGAAACGGTTCGTCCGGGCGACGTGATGCTGGCGCTGCCCTCCACGGGTGTGCATTCTAACGGCTTCTCGCTCGTGCGCAAGGTGTTCGCGATTGGCAACGGCGGCGAAAACCGCAATGATCCGGAGCTGGATAAGTCCCTCTGGGAAACGCTGCTCACCCCCACGAAGATCTACGTCAAGCCCGTGCTGGCGCTGCTGAAGGAAATCCAGCCCAAGGCAATCAGCCACATCACCGGCGGCGGCTTCTATGAGAACATTCCGCGCTCCCTGCCCGAAGGCTGCTGCGCGAAAATCAAGAAGAGCGACGTGCGCGTGCTGCCGATTTTTGACCTCATTGCCCGCGAAGGCAGCGTCCCGGAGCGCGACATGTTCAACACCTTCAACATGGGCGTGGGCATGACGATTACCGTCGCCCGCGAAGATGCCGACAAGGCGCTTGCTATCCTGCACCAGAACGGCGAACCCGGCGCGTATGTGCTGGGCGAAATCGTGGCGGGGGAAAAGGGCGTGGAACTGTGGTAAGAGCAGCTGTCCTCGTTTCCGGCGGCGGCACGAACCTGCAAGCCATCATCGACGCGAAACGGGCGGGCAAAATCCCGTCCGCGGAACTGGCACTCGTCGTGGCGTCAAACGCATCCGCCTATGCGCTCACCCGCGCGGAAAATGCCGGAATCGCCCATGCCGTCCTGCGCAAGGAGAAGGGCGAAGCACCTGCTGATTACGGCGAGCGTCTGCTGGCCCTGCTGCGTGAAAACGCGATTGATGTCGTTGTGCTGGCGGGCTTCCTGACGATTCTGCCGGAGAACGTCATCCGCGCGTATGATCACCGGATTTTGAACATCCATCCGAGCCTGATTCCGTCCTTCTGCGGCGATGGCTTCTATGGACTGCATGTGCACGAAGCGGCACTTAAACGCGGCGTGAAGGTCACGGGCGCGACGGTGCATTTTGTCAACGAAATTACCGACGGCGGCGATATTATCGCGCAGAAAGCCGTTGAAGTGCTGCCGGGCGACACGCCGGAAACCTTGCAGCGGCGCGTGATGGAGCAGGCGGAGTGGATTCTGCTGCCGCAGGCGCTGGAGCAGGTGGCAGGCGAAATCGCAAAAAAGCGGGAGGAAGAGCAATGAAAAAGCAGGAATTGAACGACGTGCTGAGCAATAACACCTATCCGGGGCGCGGCATCTGCCTCGGCGTGGACGAAAGCGGCGAATATGCCGTGATTGTCTACTTTATCATGGGGCGCAGCGTCAACAGCCGCAACCGCATTTTTGAGGAGACGGACGACGGCATCATCACCAAGGCGCACGACGAAAGCCTGATGACCGACCCGCATCTGATTATCTACGCGCCTGTCCGTGCGCTGCCGGGCGGCGAATATACCATCGTCACCAACGGCGACCAGACCGACACGATTGCCCGGTTCATGAACGGCAACCTTTTCCCCGGCTACAGCTTTGAGGCTGCGCTGGCGACCCGCACCTATGAGGACGACGCGCCGAACTTTACCCCCCGCATCTCCGGCGTTGTCGATATGCGCCGCGGCGGCTACAAGCTGTCCATCGTCAAGTCCGACGAGGGCAACGCCGAGAGCGTGCAGCGCCAGACCTTTGACTACCCGCAGCCCGTGGCCGGTGAGGGACACTTCATCAGTACTTACGTCAAGAATGGTGCGCCGATCCCCAGCTTTGCGGGTGAGCCGCTGCGCGTCGCCATCGACACGAACGACGCGGACAAGTTTGCCGACAAGCTGTGGGTGAGCCTGAACGAGGACAACAAGGTCAGCCTGTTTGTCCGCAGCATCGAGCTGGAAACCGGCGAGTACGAGGACATTATCCTGAATAAATACACCGCTGTGGAGGGTTAATATGAACGAATTTCAGCTGAAATACGGCACGAACCCCAACCAGAAGCCCGCCCGCATCTACATGGCGGACGGCAGTGACCTGCCTGTGCAGATTTTGAACGGACGCCCGGGCTACATCAACTTTCTGGATGCGTTCAACTCCTGGCAACTCGTGCGCGATTTGAAGAAGGCACTCGGCCAGCCCGCTGCCGCCAGCTTCAAGCACGTCTCCCCCGCCGGTGCGGCCATCGGTCTGCCGCTGGATGAGACCCTGCGCGCCATGTACCACATTGCGCCGGAGACCGAGCTTTCCCCGCTGGCCTGCGCCTACGCCCGTGCCCGCGGTGCGGACCGTATGTCCAGCTTCGGCGACTGGATCGCGCTGTCCGATGTCTGCGACCTGAGCACCGCGAAGCTGATTCAGCACGAGGTCTCCGACGGCATCATTGCGCCCGGCTACGACGCCGACGCGCTGGAGGTGCTGAAATCCAAGAAGAAGGGCGGCTACGCCATCGTCCAGATCGACGCCGACTACGAGCCGAAGCCGCTGGAGACCCGCACGGTCTTTGGCGTGACCTTCGAGCAGGGCCGTCAGGACCTGGATATTTCCAATGATACGATGCTGCAGAACGTTGTGACCGAGAACAAGGTCATCAGCGACGAGCAGCGCCGCGACCTCATCATCAGCCTGATCGTGCTGAAGTACACCCAGTCCAACAGCGTCTGCTACGTGCAGGACGGCCAGACCATCGGCGTCGGTGCGGGCCAGCAGAGCCGCGTGCACTGCACCCGCCTGGCAGGCCAGAAGGCCGACAACTGGCAGCTGCGCCACATGCCGAAGGTGCTGGACCTGCCGTTCCGCGCTGACATTGCCAAGCCGAACCGCGACAACGCGATCGATGTTTACATCGGCGACACGCCGGAGGATGTCATCGGCGACGATGTCTGGGCCGAGACCTTCACCGAGCAGCCGGCCCCGCTGACCGCCGAGGAAAAGCGCGCCTGGCTGAATGCCGTGACCGGTGTGAGCCTGGGCAGTGATGCCTTCTTCCCGTTCGGCGATAACATCGAGCGCGCGCGCCGCAGCGGCGTGACCGCCATTGTACAGCCGGGCGGCTCCATCCGCGACGCACAGGTGATCGACACCTGCAACAAGTACGGCATTGCGATGGCGTTCTGCGGCATCCGGCTGTTCCATCATTAAACGCAAAAACAACTCGCCTGCGGCGATTTTTCGTCGCGGGCTGTTGTGCTGTCAAGGAGGACGCTTATGAAAATTCTGGTTGTCGGCGGCGGCGGGCGTGAGCACGCCATCATCCGCGCGCTGAAAAAAAGCCCCCGCTGCTCCGAGATCTGGTGTGCGCCCGGCAACGGCGGCATCAGCTATGACGCCCACTGCAAGGCCATCCCGGCCACCGACGTGGACGCCATGGTCAAATTTGCCAAGGAAGAAGCCTTTGACTATGTCGTCGTCGCCCAGGACGACCCGCTGGCGCTGGGCATGGTCGATGCGCTGGCCGCTGTCGGCATCCCGGCATTCGGTCCCGACAAGGCCGCGGCCCGCATTGAGGCCAGCAAGGTGTTCAGCAAGGACCTGATGAAGAAATACGGCATCCCTACGGCCAAATATGAGACGTTCGACGACCCCGAGAAGGTCATGGACTACATCAAAGCCGAGGGCAAATACCCCGTCGTCATCAAGGCGGACGGTCTGGCGCTGGGCAAAGGCGTGCTGATCTGCCAGAATGAGCAGGAGGCTGCCGACGGCGTCAAGGAGATCATGCTGGACAAAAAGTTCGGCGCGTCCGGCAACCATGTGGTCGTCGAGGAGTTCCTGACCGGCCCCGAGGTCAGCGTGCTGTCCTTCTGCGACGGCAAGACCGTCAAGCCGATGGTCTCGAGCATGGACCACAAGCGTGCTCTCGACCACGACAAGGGCCTGAACACCGGCGGCATGGGCACCGTGGCCCCGAACCCCTACTACACGCCCGCAGTCGCCGAGCGCTGCATGCAGGAGATTTTCCTGCCCACGGTTGCGGCCATGCAGGCCGAGGGCTGCCCCTTCAAGGGATGCCTGTATTTTGGCCTGATGCTGACCCCCGACGGCCCGAAGGTCATCGAGTACAACTGCCGCTTCGGCGACCCCGAGACGCAGGTCGTGCTGCCCCTGCTGGAAAGCGACCTGCTGACCGTGATGGAGGCCACAACGAACGGCACGCTGGACAAGACCGATGTCAAATTCAGCGACGGCGCGGCGGCTTGTGTCATCTTAGCCAGCGGCGGCTATCCCCTCGCCTACGAGAAGGGCAAGGAGATCACCGGCCTGACCGCGGGCCAGCTGGACGCCGCCGATGTGACGGTCTACCACGCCGGCACAGCCATCAAGGACGGCAGGCTCGTCACGAACGGCGGGCGCGTGCTGGGCGTGACCGCCACGGCCAACACCCTGCCCGAGGCGCTGAAAAAGGCGTATGCTGCCACGGAGAGCATCCATTTTGACAAGCTGCACAAGCGCAGTGACATTGGGGCAAGAGCGCTGGCAGCGATGCAGTAAAAAGGCTTCCCCCTCGGGGGAAGCTGTCACCGAAGGTGACTGATGAGGGCAAACTTCCCGCAGCGATCCGTCAACGGGATACAGCGGTACACTTTCCCCTCATCCGCCCTCGGACGGGGCCTCGGCCACCTTTTTCCCCCAGGGGGAAGGCTTTCCGTCCGTCACTTCCTGCAAATTTAACTCTCAGGAGGAAATACAATGGTATATCGCATTTATGTTGAGAAAAAGCCCGGCTTTGACGGCGAGGCACAGGGGCTTCTGCATGAGCTGGTCGATCTGGTCGGCATCCAGAATCTGACCGGTCTGCGCCTTTTGAACCGCTATGACGTCGAGGGCATCGACGCAGTGCTGTTCCAGCAGGCTGTGCCCACCGTGTTCAGTGAGCCGCCTGTTGACGTGACCTACGACAAGCTGCCCGACGCCAAGACCGTTTTTGCCGTCGAGTACCTGCCCGGCCAGTTTGACCAGCGCGCCGACTCTGCCAGCGAGTGCATCCAGCTGCTGAGCCAGGGTGAGCGCCCCGCGGTGCGCTCCGCCCGCGTCTATCTGCTGGACGGCGACCTGACCGACGCCGACCTGGCCGCCATCAAGAAGTACGTCATCAACCCCGTCGAAGCCCGCGAGGCAAGCCTTGACGAGCGCAGCACCCTGAAAATGGAGTTTGCCATCCCGACGGAGGTCGAGACACTGACCGGCTTCACCGCGCTGGACGACGACGCGCTGGAAGCGTTCCGCAATGAGAAGGGCCTGGCGATGGACCATGCGGACATCGTGTTCTGCCAGAACTACTTCAAATCCGAGCACCGTGACCCGACCATCACCGAGATCCGTCTGATCGACACCTACTGGTCCGACCACTGCCGCCACACGACGTTCGGCACGATCCTGGACGACGTGAAGATCGACGACGAGCTGGTGCAGGCCGCATTTGACCGCTACATGGCACTGCGCGCCGAGACGGGCCGCGACAAGAAAAACCGCACCCTGATGGACTGCGCGACCATCGGTGCCAAGGCGCTGAAGCAGCGCGGCATTCTGAAGAACCTTGACGAGAGCGAGGAGATCAACGCCTGCACCGTCAAGATCAAGTGTGACGTGGACGGTGAGCAGCAGGACTGGCTGTTCCTGTTCAAGAACGAGACCCACAACCACCCCACCGAGATCGAGCCCTTCGGCGGCGCGGCGACCTGCATTGGCGGTGCCATCCGTGACCCGCTGTCCGGACGTAGCTATGTCTATCAGGCCATGCGCGTGACCGGTGCGGCTGATCCGCTGAAGCCCGTTTCCGAGACAATGCCCGGCAAGCTGCCCCAGCGCAAGCTGGTCACGACGGCTGCCGCGGGCTATTCCAGCTACGGCAACCAGATTGGCCTTGCCACCGGTCAGGTCGCAGAGCTGTACCACCCCGGCTACGCCGCCAAGCGCATGGAGATCGGCGCAGTTGTCGGCGCGACGCCTGCCAGCCATGTCCGCCGCGAGGAGCCCGCCCCGGGTGATGTCGTCATCCTGCTGGGCGGACGCACGGGCCGCGACGGTGTCGGCGGTGCCACCGGTTCCTCCAAGGCGCACAAGCTGACAAGCCTTGAGACCTGCGGTGCCGAGGTGCAGAAGGGCAACGCGCCCATCGAGCGCAAGCTGCAGCGCCTGTTCCGCCGCGAGGACGCCTGCCGCCTTATCAAGCGCTGCAACGACTTCGGCGCAGGCGGTGTGTCTGTCGCCATCGGTGAGCTGGCCGACGGCCTGCACATCGACCTAAACAAGGTCACCCGCAAGTACGAGGGTCTGGACGGCACCGAGCTAGCCATTTCGGAGAGCCAGGAGCGCATGGCCGTGGCCGTCGCCGCCGAGGACGCCGAGACCTTTATGAAGTACGCCGCCGAGGAAAACCTCGAGGCGACTATCGTTGCCACCGTCACCGAGGAAAAGCGGATGCGCGAAGTCTGGAACGGCAAGACCATCGTTGACCTCTCCCGCGAGTTCCTGAATTCCAACGGTGCCGAGCGCCACGCTGATGCGCACATCCTGCCGGGCCATGTCTGGCAGCCCCAGTTTGCCGGTGCAACGTTTGAGCAGAAGCTGGAATCCATGGTCAGCGACCTGAACGTCTGCAGCCAAAAGGGCCTGGGCGAGCGGTTCGACTCCACCATCGGCGCAGCCACCGTGCTGATGCCCTACGGCGGCAAGTACCAGCTGACCCCGACGATGGCCATGGCCGCCAAGCTGCCAGTGGACGGCGAGACGACGACCTGCTCCGGCATGGCGTGGGGCTTCAACCCCTACCTGACCGAGGCTGACCCCTACCGCGGCGCGTATATGGCCGTGGTCGAGAGCGTGACCAAGCTGGTCTGCGCGGGCTTCCACCACGAGGATATGTACCTGACGTTCCAGGAATATTTTGAGCATATGAACGATAAGCCCGAGCGCTGGGGCAAGCCGCTGGCCGCCCTGCTCGGTGCGCTGGATGCCCAGATGGGTCTGGGCATTGCGTCCATCGGCGGCAAGGACTCGATGTCCGGCAGCTTTGAGGGACTGGACGTGCCCCCGACGCTCGTCAGCTTTGCGACGGCCATCGGCAACACCCACGACGTGCAGAGCCCCGAGTTCAAGAAGGCCAACAGCTCCGTTGTCATCCTGCGCCCCAACTACAAGAACGGTCTGCCCGAGATCGGCAGCCTGATTTCCATTTACAAGACCGTCGAACAGATGATCGACGAGGGCAAGGTGCTGGCTGCCGCCACGCCGGGCTACGGCGGTGTGGCCGAGGCACTGTTCAAGATGTGCGTCGGCAACCATGTGGGTCTGCAGCTGTCCAATGACATCGACCTGAACGATCTGTTCAAGCCCGCCTACGGCGCGGTCATTCTGGAGCTGCTTGATGCCTCCGCCGGTGAGTTCCTCGGCTTCACCACCGTGGACTACACGCTGGAGGCCGAGGGCAAGGCCATTGACCTGGCCCGTCTGCAGGAGCTGTGGGAGCAAAAGCTCGAGCCGGTATTCCCCTACCGCAAGGCCGGTGAGTTCGTCCCCGCGCTGGAGCATGACTGCCCCGCCAACAAGCGCGTGGCTCCCGCTGTGCGCCTGGCGACGCCGCGGGTCGTCATTCCCGTATTCCCCGGCACGAACTGCGAGTACGACACGGCCCGCGCATTCCGCCGCGCAGGCGGCGACCCGCATGTTCTGGTGCTGAAAAACCTGACCCCCGCCAACGTGGCCGAGAGCTGCGAAGCGCTGGTGAAGGAGCTGGACGAGGCGCAGATCCTGATGCTGCCGGGCGGCTTCTCCGGCGGCGACGAGCCGGACGGCAGCGCCAAGTTCATTGCGGCATTCTTCCGCAATCCGTCGGTGGCCGACGCAGTCAACCGTCTGCTGAACCAGCGCGACGGTCTGGCTCTGGGCATCTGCAACGGCTTCCAGGCACTCATCAAGCTGGGCCTGGTCCCCTACGGCGAGATCCGTCCCATCACCGAAAGCGACCCGACGCTGACGTTTAATACGATCCACCGCCACCAGTCCATGCTGGTGCGCACCCGCGTGGCCAGCAACAAGAGCCCCTGGCTGAGCAAATGCGACATCAACGACGAGCACCTGATCGCCATCAGCCACGGCGAGGGCCGCTTTGTCTGCAACGAGCAGCTGCTGAACCAGCTCATCGACAACGGCCAGATTGCGACCCAGTACGTTGACCTGCTTTGCCGCCCGACGATGGACATGCGCTACAATCCGAACGGCTCCGTGCTGGCAATCGAGGGCATCACGAGCCCGGATGGCCGTGTCTTTGGCAAGATGGGCCACAGCGAGCGCAGCGGCGAGCAGCTCTATAAGAACGTCACCGGTGACAAATACCAGCCGATCTTTGAGGGCGGCGTGAATTATTTCAAGCTTTGATATTTCGGGAAGTTTCTGCTATACTGGAACTATCAGCTTAAAAGATTGTGAGGATTTGACCCAATGGCACAACACGACAAATATATTTCGCCGTTCTCTACCCGCTATGCGTCGGATGAGATGCAGTACATCTTCTCTGACGACAACAAGTTCCGCACCTGGCGCCGGCTGTGGATCGCGCTGGCTAAGGCTGAGCAGAAGCAGGGCTTGGCCATCACCGATGAGCAGATTGCCGAGTTGGAGGCGCACAAGGACGACATCAACTATGAGGACGCCATTGCGCGCGAGAAGCTCGTCCGCCATGACGTGATGAGCCACGTCTACGCCTACGGCCTGCAGTGCCCCAAGGCAAAGGGCATCATCCATCTGGGCGCGACCAGCTGCTATGTCGGTGACAACACCGACGTCATCATCATGCGCGAGGGCCTGCAGCTCGTGCGCAAGAAGGTCATCGGCGTGCTGGCAAATCTGGCCAAGTTCGCCGACGAGTACAAGACCATGCCCTGCCTGGCCTACACCCACTGCCAGCCCGCGCAGCTGACCACCGTCGGCAAGCGCGCCACGCTCTGGATGAACGAGCTGTACATGGATCTGGAGGAGCTTGACCACCAGATCTCCCAGCTGGCGCTGCGCGGCGTTAAGGGCACCACCGGCACCCAGGCCAGCTTTGTGGAGCTGTTCAACGGCGACTCCGCCAAGATCAAGGCTGTCGAGGCCGACGTCTGCGCCCAGATGGGCTTTACCAAGGTCGTGCCGGTCTGCGGCCAGACCTACAGCCGCAAGGTGGACTACAATGTGCTGTCCGCCGTGGCAGGCATCGGCCAGTCCGCCATGAAGATGGCGACGGACATCCGCCTGCTGGCGAACTTCAAGGAGATGGAGGAGCCGTTTGAGAAGAACCAGATCGGTTCCTCCGCTATGCCCTACAAGCGCAACCCCATGCGCTGCGAGCGCATCTGCGCGCTGAGCCGCTACCTGATGGTGGACGTGCTGAACCCCGCCATCACTGCCGGTACCCAGTGGTTTGAGCGCACGCTGGACGACTCCGCCAACAAGCGCATTGCGATGGCTGAGGGCTTCCTGGCTGCTGATGCCATCCTGAACATCCTGCTGAACGTCTCCGACGGGCTGGTCGTCTACCCGAAGGTCGTCCGTGCCCGCGTCATGGCCGAGCTGCCGTTCATGGCAAGCGAGAACATCATGATGAAGGCCGTCAAGAAGGGCGGTGACCGTCAGGAGCTGCACGAGCGTCTGCGTGAGCACGCCGTGGCCGCCGCTGCCGTTGTCAAGCAGGAGGGCAAGCCCAACGACATGATTGCCCGCGTCGAGGCTGACCCTGCGTTCGGCCTGACCCGCGAGGAAATCGAGGCCGAGCTCTCCCCCGAAGCCTTTACGGGCCGCAGCGCCGAGCAGGTCACCGAGTTCCTGCGCGACATCATCCAGCCCGTGCTGGACGCCAACAAAGAGGACCTGGGCCAGCATGTGGAGCTGAACGTCTGATTGATTGCATCGTAAATTGTAGGGGCGAATGTTTGCATCCGCCCGCAGGTCGATGACAAGCATCGACCCCTACAGAACAGCAAAATACCCGTATTGTCTTACTAAAGGCAATACGGGTATTTTTTATGCAATTGTATCGGCGGACGTCAGACCGGATTCCAACACATCCGCCATAAACGCGCTGTGGTCAGCGTAATTGCCGGTGGGCACAAGGGTGATGTCGTAATAGGTGATCGGCATGTCGTTGCTTTCCAGCACCTGCTTGAGGGTGTGCAGGACGGTTTGCATGTCCGCCTCGGTAGGCTTGCCGTCGCACAGCACTTGTGCGCACAGGCGGCTGGGCACCTTTTGCAGCAGGGCTTTGTCAAAGGCAGCATCCAGCGGCAGATCATCCACATAGTTAGCCGGGGTCATGCCGTCCTGCTCCGTATAGCAGAGATTGATGTCTACGATATTTCCCTGTGCGCCGTAGGCCGAAGCGAATTGCAGTTTCGGGGCCTGCACGGTCAAATATGCGGCTGCCTGCTGGGCGGCTTCATTTCCCAAGCGATAACACGTGTTCCAGCGGTGGTCAACGTAAAACGTGTGGGTCGGCTCAAGCTCCATACCCCGGATTTCATCATCAGTCAGCAGCCAGAACCGCGTCTGCACTGCAAAGTTTGTATCACGGCTCTGGTCAGACTGAACGTATACCACATAGTGGAAGAACTGTCCATCAGCGGCGGTGCGCTGGTCCCAGTGAAATGTTTCCTCCGGATATAGCTTTTCCGCATATCGAATGGCCCGATGTATAGCCCACTGTTGGCTGAGCGGGTCACCGTTGATGGCGTCAAAGGCCAGTAGCAGAGCCAAAATCAGCAGCAGGGCCGCCGCCAGTGCCAGGCGGCGCATGGTTTTCGTCTTTTTATTCTTTGTTTTCATGGGTACTCTCCTTTGCATAGTGCAGCAGCCAGCCGATCAGCCAGCCCATGCCGCCCAAAACAGCGTACAAGATACAGCCGGACGCCAGATTCCATAAGAAATTGCTAAGCGAGAATGATTCCAAAAAAGCCGTCTGCTTTATGATAGCATCCAGCACGGCCAGCCCCAGCGTAAACAGCAGCAGTGGCTTGCCCATGCCGGTATCCCGGCAGGTCAGAACGGCCCAGACACACGGCAGGAACAGGATAACCCAGTTGGCGCTGCCTGTATACCCCAGGGCCACGCCCGCCGCAATGCCCACAAAGGCCAGCAGCAGCAAATGGGTGCTGTATCGGCGGCGCAGTTTTTGCAGGATCTTACCGTCATCCGGGGCGGGCAGTTCCGGCACGGCGGGGGCATCTGCCCCCTGCCGCAAAGCGCGGCAGGCGGGGCAGACTGCCATGTGCGCCTGTACCAGCGCTTCACTTTCCGGGCTGGCTACGCCGTCCTGCACCAGAGGCATCAGGTCGCGGCAGACCGCGCAGGGGATTTTTGCAATTTCGGCAGCTTTGTTCACAGGTCGTAGCCCTCCTTTGCAAGCATTTGTTTTAACCAGGTGCGGGTGCGGTGCTCGATCACGCGGGCCGAGCTTTCGCTGATGTGCAGCTCCGCGGCAATTTCATTGTAGCTGTAGCCCATGGCCCGCAGCTGCACCACGCGGCGGGCTCGGTCATCCCTTTGCTGCAGCAGTTCCTTCACACGCTGCCATTGCAGGCGGCTGTCCGTGCGCTCGGTCAGGGTGTCCTCGGCCAGGCAGCCTTCCAACAGTTCATCGGTGCTGGCGGTGGGGTGCTTTTTGCGTAAGCCTTCGAGCCAGATGTTGCGCGCAATGCCGAACAGCCAGGTCTTGACAGCGCAGTCCCCGCGGTAGGTGTGCAGCCGTTTCAGCGCCCGCAGGAAGGTCTCGCTTAGCAGATCCTCCGCCTCGGCGGGATCGTGGGTCAGGTGGCAGAGATAGCGATACAGGTCCGTGCGGTAGAGTCTGTACAGCTCTTCTAATTCCGGCAATTCCGGCAGCGGCATGGCCTGTCCCCCTTTCTCTGTGCTTTCACTCTATTAGTGCTGTTTGGGTCGCGGATGTTACAGCCCTATCCAAAAAAACACCCCGACTTTTCTGTCGGGGCGTTGGGGTTATTCTGTGGGGCTTTCGGGGTCGGTCTCCTCCTCGGGGGACGGGGTCGGCTCCGGGGCCGGTGTCGGTTCGGGGGTATCGGGGGCGAAGTAGGCGCGGATGTCGCCGTCGCTGCGCTGGGTCGAGATGTCGAGCACGCCCTTATCACCGGCGGCCAGACCCTTTTCCGGGTCGGTCAGCGCGGCAGCGGCCAGTCGCAGCTTGTAGGCGAGGTTCGTCTCACTGCCCAGCAGCACCTGAACGCGGTTTTGGTAGGTGAACTCAATATCACTCAGATCCTGGATGTTCAGCGCCGTCGTGCCGTCAAACAGGTTGTTCTCCTGCAGGCCGTCCCGCATTTCGGTCAGCGTTTGCAGTGCGCTGGCCTGCAGACCTGCTGTCTCCGCTGTGGCCTGCTGGGTCTCGCTAAGGAGTGAGTTATAGCTCTTGGGCTCGATGTTCTGCCCCACCACGGGGGAGAAATCTGTGGGCAGCGACATGGTCAGCAGAATCAGGCCGTCCGGCTGGCTGACGTCGGTGCGCAGAATTTTGAGGGAGTCGCTCAAGACCATCCATCCGCCGGGGTACATACAGGCGAACCGCTCCGTGGCGGGCTCGACCTTGATGATGACCGCGGCGGGCAGCTGGATCTCCACAGCGACACGCTCCAAATACGGGAACTGAAGCGCCAGCTGCTGGGTCTTTTCCACGGTGGAGAAGGCGAACAGGTTGGAGTTTTTCTCGATGCCCAGCGCCTCGATCAGCTCGTCGGACGTGTAGATGCCGGTATCGACGGGCTGGGAGCCGTCATAGCTCTCTACCCGGAAGATCGTGACCTTGAACAGAAGGTTGATCGACACAAACGCACCCACGGCCAGCACGGCCAGCACGCCGAGCGCCCCCAGCAGACGGCGGCGGCGCTTTGCCCGTATGATCTCCGCCTGTGTGACGCGGCGCGTGCGCCTTGGCGTGCCGGGGCGGTAGCCTGCCTTCTGGGGATTGATCTCCTGCGCAGGGCGCTGCCGCGGGGGCGCATGGGGAGTAGGCGCGGCCTTTTCAGGCGGCGCTTTGGGGCGCGGGGCGTTCCTTTTTTCAAGGCCCAAGCGGCTGCCCATACTGCGGCGGGACTGTTGGGCGTAGGAGCCGTTTGCGGATTTTTGCCTGCGGCTGCGCTGGTTGCGGTCCATAAGCGGCTCCTTTCCGGTGAATTTTGGGGCGGCTGCCCGTGGGTGGATGGTACGTTGGGCGGGCGCATATAGAATGTGCCCCTACGGGGTGTGGCCCGGCGACGCTCGTCGCATCGGGCGGGCGAACGATGTTCGCTCCTACAGGGTGTATGCAGCCTTGCTTAGCCGTTGACCAACTTCAGCAGCTTTTCGGTAATCAAATCAAGGCTGTGCGGGTTGCCGAGGGTCTTGGCATTGGCGCCCATCTCGGCCAGCTTGCCGGGGGAGGTCAGCAGGGTCTCGACAGTTTTGACAAGACCGTCACCGGTCAGGTTCTTTTCCTCGATGACGACTGCCGCACCGGCCTTTTGCAGCTCAAGGGCATTGTAATACTGATGGTTTTCGGCCACGTTCGGGCTGGGGATCAGCACCGATGCGCGGCCCACAGCCTCGAGCTCGGCCAGCGTCAGTGCGCCGGAGCGGGCAATGACGAGATCTGCCGCGGCCAGCAGCTGGGGCATGTTGTTGATATACTCCGTCACGACGAGGTTCTCGCCGGGGGCAAAGTCCTTTTCCTTTTCCAGCCCTTCAAACAGCTTGACGCCGCGGCTGCCGGTGGCGTGCAGGTGAAGCACGTTCCGGTGCGTCTGCTTTTCCCAGGCGCAGAGGTCGGCCACGACCTGATTGATGCGGTCCGCACCGAGACTGCCGCCGAAGCTCAAAATCACGGTGCGGTTTCCGGCGTTCAGCTTGGCGCGCGCCGCGGCGCGGTCCGCGGTCAGCACCTCGGGGCGGACAGGGTTGCCCACGACGGTGGTTTTTTCCGGCGCGCCGAGCTTTTCAACCGCGTCCGCGCTGGCGGCCAGCACAATGTTGACCTCCTTCGCCAGCAGCTTGTTGGTCACGCCCGGGAAGGCGTTCTGCTCATGGATGGCTGTCTTGATGCCGCGCCGGGCTGCCGCGCGGACGATAGGCCCGCTGACGTAGCCGCCGCAGCCGATGACAAGGTCGGGCTTGACCTCGTTCAGAATCTTCCGGGTGCGCGGGCCGGACAGCGCCAGATGCCAGATGGCTACGATGTTGCGGCCAATGTTTTCCAGGCTCAAATGGCGCTGGAAGCCGTTGATCTCAATGTGATGGAAGGGGTAGCCTGCCTTGGTGACAAGGCCGTACTCCATCCCCTCGCGGCGGCCCGCAAAGTGGATCTCCGCCGTCGGGTCCGCGGCCTTCAGGGCACCGGCAATCGCCAGCGCCGGATTGATGTGACCGGCTGTACCGCCGGCAGCAATTAAAACGCGCATGATGGACCTCCATGAGAATAAAATATAGGCTGTGCCCGCCGTGCCGCGGACATCGGGCGTCCCCCTTACCGCGCGGCTCTGCTGCGGTAGCGGGTGCGCTGCAGCATCCGTTCTGTCTCGGCGCGGTGCTGCTCTGCCAGGCGCTGTTCCCGGGCATTTCCGGCGCGCGAGATACTCAACAGCACGCCCATCTCGCTCAGCAGCAGCAGCAGACTGGTGCCGCCGGAGGAGAAGAACGGCAGGCTGATGCCGGTGTTGGGGATCAGTGCCGTGCCGACGGCGATATGCAGAAATACCTGCCAGGCAATCTGCGAGATGATGCCGATGCCCAGCACCGTGCCGTACAGGTCGGGCGCACGCAGGGCGATCATAACGCCCATGATCAGCAGCACCGCAAACGCACCGATGAGGATAACACAGCCGAAGAAGCCCAGCTCCTCACCGATGACGCCGAAGATAAAGTCGTTTTCGGCGTAGGGCAGCCACTGGTGCTTCTGCACGCTCGCGCCGATGCCCACGCCGAACATGCCGCCTGTGGAGATGGCATAGATGCTCTGACGGGTCTGCCACAGCATACCGGCAGTATCCAGCGGCGCAAGGCCCCAGGTACTGTCCATACGGCCCGCAGCGTAGCCTTCCCCGCCGGCCAGCCCCTTCAGGAAGTACGCGCCGACTACTACACCCGCCGGAATGAGCAGCAGCAGCCAGCGGCCGGGCGAGAGGGTGCAGATGAGCATCGTGGCAAAAATCAGGCAGAGCAGGATCATGCCGGAGTTATGCGACTCCTTGTGCAGCAAATACAGGATGAGCAGCAGCGGCAGCGCAGGCTTTATCGCGCCGTACCACAACCTGTTCTTCTTGTCATAGTCGCGGTCCAGCATATCTGCCGTCCAGAGCATGAGCGAGAATTTTGCCAGCTCCGACGGCTGGAAGGAGGCACCGCCCGGCAGATACACCCAGCGGTAGGTGCCGTTGGTGTCCTCCGGGCTGAGCAGCGTCAGGATCAGCAGCACAACGGTGATGATGTACAGACTCTCACTCATCAGACGCAGTGCGCGGTAGTTGATGTTGGACAGAAGCCACATAAAGAACAGCCCTACAATTGCAATCATGACCTGCGGTTTAATGATACTGTACAGTTTACCGCTGGTGGCGTAGGCGCTGGAATAGCTGGCCGAGAACAGCATCGTCAGCCCGAAGAACAAAATGACCAGCAGCAGGGCGAGAAAGCCCCGGGAGACCGGCCCCCGCTCCAGCTTGGGCAGGCGTATGATGGGTATCATGCGCACAATATTTCCGATGGTATGGTCAAACAAAAGGCCCAGCAGTGTACGCACAATGCTCACGGCAGTGCTCATGGGCGGTCACCTCCCTTAGGGGCAGAAACAGGCAGAGGCCGGGTAGGCCCGGCCCCGCTGCTTATGCCACACAGATGTAAAAAATTCCCATTGCCACACCGATGACGGCAATCAGCGCAAAAAAGCCGTCGATCTTGACCTCGCGCCAGCCGCGCATCTCAAAGGCGTGGTGGATCGGCGTCATGCGGAAGATGCGCTTGCCGTGGGTCGCCTTAAAATACGTGCGCTGGATGACGACGGTCATCGCGTCCCAGATGTAGACAATGCCGAAAAAGAGCACCAGCTCGGGGCGCTGCATCACAAAGGCCAGCGCCGTTACGATGCCGCCGAAGAACATGCTGCCGGTGTCGCCCATAAAGACCTTGGCCGGGTAGAAGTTCCAGACCAGAAAGCCCGCGCAGGCACCCGCCGTGGCAGCGGCGATCAGCGAAACATGTACAAAGCCCAGCAGACTGCCGGCCAGCAGATAGCCGATCATCGACACGAAGGTCACGCCGGTGCACAGGCCGTCCAGACCGTCGGTCAGGTTGACGGCGTTGACCAGGAAGATGATGCCGAAGAACGCGATGGGATAGTAGAGCAAGCCCATGTCCACCAGCCCAAAAATCGGGAACTGGACCTGCGTGGTCAGCAGCCCGAGGCTGTGCAGGCCGAACATGAACCCGAAGGTCAGCGCGATCTGCAAAATCATCTTCTGCGCCTCGGTCAGGCCGAGGTTGCGATGCCTGACGACCTTAATGAAGTCATCCAGAAAGCCGATGAGGCCCGAGCCGAACGCGAGAAACAGCACCAGCATACCGGCCTGCAGCTGCGGCATACCAAGTACCTCCGGCAGCTTAGGGCTGTACATGACCCAGACGATGCCCAGCGTGGCCAGAATGCCCAGAATAAAGCAGAGGCCGCCCATGGTGGGAGTGCCGTTTTTCTTGCTGTGCCATGTAGGGCCCTCCTCGCGGATGGTCTGGCCAAAGTGCAGCCGGTGCAGCGCCGGGATCATGAATTTGCCCGCCACCGCCGTGATGGCAAAGCCGCCGACGGCTGCCGCCGCCAACAGGGATGAGATTTGCTCCATGCCGTTGATTCCTCCAAACGTGTGTTGGGGTGCTTACCCCTGCGGCAATTCCTTATAGTATTCCTGCAGCAGCTGCTCCAGACCCATGCTGTGGCTGGCCTTGACCAGCACAGCGTCACCGGGGCGCACGAATTGCCGTACATATTGTAGCACTTCTTCCGCCGTTTGGCAATGCACCGCTGCAACCCCGCGCGCTTTTGCGGCTTCGGCCATGGCGGCGCTGCGCGGGCCGTAGGCGATGAGTGCATCAACGCCCGCGTCAGCAGCCCACTCGCCGGTATGGCGGTGCCCTTCCTCGCTCGCACCGCCCAGCTCAAGCATATCGCCGAGCAGCGCGATCTTCCGGGCATTGGGCAGTGCCTTGAGGACAGAGAGCGCAGCCTTCATGCTGTCGGGGCTGGCGTTGTAGCAGTCCTCAATGAAGGTGATGCCGCCCTTTTCCACGATATGCTGGCGCATGCCCGTCGTCCGGTAGGTCGCCAGCGCGGCAGCGCAGCGGGCAGCGTCCAGACCCAGGCGGGTCGCGGCGGCGTAGGCGGCCAGCGCGTCGTAGACCGTGTGGATGCCCGCTGTCGGGATGGCGGCATCGAACGTACCGTACTGCGTATCGATTATTTTGAAGGTCGTGCCGTTTGCGCCGGTGACGACATCCACCGCGCGGACATCGGCATTCGCGGCGTCAATGCCGAACCATACCGGCCGCAGGCGGCTGGGGATGCTTGCCGTGGGCAGCAGGTCGTTGTCCGCGTTCAGGGCCAGCGGTGCGCCGTCGGGCAGGCCGGTGCAGATCTCCATCTTTGCCTTCAGTATATTCTCGCGCGTGCCGAGATTTTCCAGATGCGAGACACCGATCATCGTGATGATGCCCGCGCTGGGCCGGGCACAGCGGGTCAGACGCTCGATCTCGCCCGCGTGGTCCATGCCCATCTCGACAACGGCGTACTCGGTGTCGTCGGTCAGGCGGAACAGCGTGTTGGGCACGCCGATGTCATTGTTCTGGTTGCCCTCGGTCTTGAGGGTCTTGCCGAAGTCGGAGAGCACCGCGTAGCAGAACTCCTTCGTCGTCGTCTTGCCGACACTGCCCGTGACGCCGATCATTCTGGGGTTGAACAGCATCCGGTAGTTGGACGCCATGCGGATCATGGCCTTGCCGCTGTCCGGCACAATGACCGTGCGGTCCGCAGGCACGCCCTCGACGGGATGGTTGGCAACGATATATTCTGCGCCGCTCCGGTAGGCACCGGCGGCGTAGTCATGGCCGTCAACACGCTCGCCGGGGAAGCAGACAAAAACGCAGCCCGGCTCGACCTTGCGGCTGTCGGTCACAACGGCGCGGATGGCGACCGGCTCGGCCAGCGTCAGTCCGGCCAGCAGTTGATTGGCAGGAATGGTTTGCATGAAAAAGACCTCCTATACAGAAATGCAGCGTTTCGCAAAAGCCCGGGTGCCCCTGCGGGGATGCTTACCCCTCCTCGTTTGCCGGGTCGATCTCCTCGGTCACCGTCGGGGCGTCATGGGTGGTGTCCTCTCCGCTGTCCATCGTCAGCGTTATGATCGTGCCGTAGGCAGCGGAGGTTCCGGCCTCGACGTCCTGCGCCACGACCTTGCCGCTGCTGTCGCCGGCGAACTGCACGTTCAGGTTGGCGGCCTTGAGCATCTGCTCGGCAAAGGTGCCGGTCTTGCCGACGACGTCGGGCGTTGTGGTCATCGAGTTCTGGTCGGTGGCCGTGTACAGGTAAATGGTGGAGCCCGCGGGCACCACGCTGCCGCCGACGGGGTACTGGTAGACGATATTGCCGCTGCTGGGGCCGATCAGCTTATGCTTGAGGCCAAGGCGGTTCAGCGTGACCTGCGCATTCGTCCAGGTGTAGTCCAGGCAGGTCTGCACGGTCACAGTGCCGGTGGGGTTGTAGTCAGCGTCCTGCTCGATGCCCAGATAGGGCGCGATCTCGCTGATGATGTTGCCGACGACGGGGGCCACGACCTGGCTGGCATAGTCCTTGACCCAGCGCGGGTCATCCAGCAGGACGAAAACCTCGATCTCGGGATCATCGATGGGCAGCACAGCGGCAAAGCTCATCATTTTATAATAGTCGCCGTCACCGCGCAGATGGCGGTCCGTGCGCTCTGCCGTACCGGACTTGCCGCCGATGCGGTAACCCGCCACGTAGGCGTTGGCGCAGGAGTGGTAGTCCCCTGCCCCGTGGACGTTGTTTTCCATCATGGCCAGCAGCTGTCGGCTGACTTCTTCGGAGATGACCTGGCGGCGGATGTTCGTCTCGGTCTGGGAGATAATGTTGCCGTCCTTGTCAGAGATGGAATCCACGACATAGGGCGTAACAAGGTAGCCGCCGTTGGCGATGGCCGCTACGGCGGTGGCCATCTGCATCGGGGTGATGGACTCGTTCTGGCCGAAGGCCGCCGTGTACAGGTTTGTATCGACCTCTGCCATCTGCTCGGCGTTGTAGACGCTGGTCCAGCGGGTCTCGTTGGGCAGGTCGATGCCGGTGGGCTGGGTAAAGCCGAACGCCTGGATATAATCGTAGAAGATCTGCGGCTTGAGCGTCTCTGCCGCCTGAATGAACCAGAGGTTGCAGCTGTGGTTCAGCGCGCCTGCCATGTCCTGTTCATAGTGGACCTCGCCGTTGGCACAGCGGTAGGTGTGCTCCCACAGCTCGCTGCCCTCGTTGACGGTCAGGCTGCCGCCGCAGTAGAAGGTCTGCTCCGCACTCATAACACCGGAGTCCAGCCCTGCCGAGGCCGTGATGAGCTTGAACACCGAGCCGGGCATATACAGCTCGGTAATGTTCTTATTCTTCCACTGGGCCTCGCGCATCATACCCTGCAGCTGGGTAGCCTCGCTGGAGACCTCCTCGCCCTTCTCGTTCGTCGTCTTTTCATGGCTGATGATTCCGTCTGCAATGATGTCCTTGACGGCCTTCTCGCCCAGACGGCTTTCCAGCCAGTCAATGTCCTCCGCGTCGATCTCTGTTTTAGCCAGGATCTCGTTCATCTTGGGGTCGGTGATCGTCTTGGGGTCGTTGGGGTCAAATTGCTCAAGGGACGCCATCGCCAGGATCGCGCCGGTCTTGACGTTCATGACAATGGCGCTGCCGCGGCCATGGACCGTAAAGGTGCTCATCGCTTCGGTCAGGTACTCCTCGACAACGGCCTGTACGTAATCGTTGATGGTCAGGTTCAGGTTGCTGCCGTCGATGGCTTCATGCACGTCGGCCTGACCGCTGGCCAGCGGGTCACCGTAGGCGTCCGTTTCGGCCACGCTGCGGCCCGGCGTACCGGCCAGCGTCTCGTCGTAATATTTTTCCAGTCCGTAGGCACCCGAGCCGTCCTCGTTGCAGAAGCCCAGCACCGAGGCCAGGAACTCCCCATAGGGGTAAGTGCGGGAGGCTGCCTGTTCGCTGGTCAGGTAGAGGATACGGGTTGCCTTGCTGGTTTTGGCCTCGCCGTCCTTCTTGTCCTCCTTTTCCTCGGTCTGCAGGCTCGTGTCCACCGCAGCGCCGTCCTTGAGGCGGTAGCTGTCTGCATAGGCCAGGATAGCATCCGCCACGGGCTTTTCGACGCTCTTTTTCACCACACGGTACTGGTACGGCTCACCGGTATCCTTGTTGGACGCCGTCAGCGCCTTGTACACCGTATCCGCCGTTGTGCCGTCGTCCAGCAGCTCGGCAATATGCTCTGCCGCTGTGCGGATCTGTTCCTCCGTCGCCCCGCTCTCTAAAATGGAGGACGGGTCGGCCACGATGTTCCATACCGTGCTGCTCTTGGCCAGCAGCTTGCCGTTGGCGCTGTAGATCGAGCCGCGCACAGCGGGCAGCGTTGTGTCCTTCAGCTGCTGGGTCACAGCCTCGGCGCGGTAGCTCTCGGCATCACGCACCTGCCACACATACAGCTGGTAGACCAGCACGCCGTAGCAGGCGAGGATAAATGCTATCATGCAAAACAGCGTCCAGTATTTTATGCCCTTGCTTGCCCGGGGACGATGCCGGGGAGAATGGTTGGGTCGTTGCTCTGTCATGGATACACCTTGTTATTTCAAAAGCCTTTTTGCCGACGGCAGCAAGGCCGTGCAGCAAAAAGGCTCGTAGCTGCATATTTTTGGTTGTTTTACGGGTTCAGGCTGTCCAGCAGGCTCAGCGCTGCCGTGCGCACCTCATCCAACAGGCGGCCCGCGGCACCGGTGTTCCGTTCAATGATGCTCTGGTCCTCCAGCTGGACGTAGGTGATCTGGCTGGGATCGGCCTTGACCAGTCCCAGCTCACCCTCGGCCACCTGCTGCAGACTAGCGCGGCTCGTGATGTCGTTCATCCGGGTGTTCAGGTAGTCGTATTCGCTCTGGGCCTCGGCCAGCTGGGCGCTGACCTCATCGACCTGTGCGTTCAGTTCCATCAGCGTTGCACCGCTCATCAGGCTGCTGATTGCCAGCCCGCCAGACACGGCAAGGATCAGCACGATCACGGCAGTCCGCATCACATGGCGGACGCGGTTCAGGCCGTGGTTGCCGCCGCGCACCGCACGCACCTGCGGGCGCGGCGGGGGCTCCAGTTTCGGTGCTGCAGAGCCCTCGTGCAGCAAAACAGTTGTCATGAATAATGCCTCTTATGCTTTCTCCAACACTCTCAATTTGGCGCTGCGGCTGCGACGGTTGGTCTCCAGCTCCGCGGCGTCAGCCTCAATGGGCTTGCGGGTAATCAGCTTGGCCTTAGCCACACCTCCGCAGGTACAGATGGGCTGCTCCGGCGGGCAGGTGCAGCGCTGTGCCCAGCGGCGGAACTTGTTCTTGACGAGCCGATCCTCCAGGCTGTGGAAGGTGATGACGCAGAGCCGCCCGCCCGGGGCCAGGCAGTCAAAGATGGCGTCGAGCCCCTCGTTCAGGGCGTCCAGCTCGGAGTTGACCGCAATGCGGATGGCCTGGAAGGTCCGCTTGGCCGGGTGCTGTTTCTCCCGCAGGGCCGCAGGGGGCATGGCCCCCTTGACGACCTCCACCAGCTCCAGCGTGGTCTCAATGGGGCGCTTGTCCCTGGCCCGGACGATGGCTCCCGCGACGGC
>OHAJ01000701.1_pt1 | contig 24963 bp, 24 predicted proteins | sample 1577101 | NCBI WGS metagenome assembly OHAJ01 (sample SAMEA3541531, study PRJEB24748) | human gut metagenome | biome: human gut; feature: human-associated habitat; material: faeces | place: China | collected 2012
GCGTTGGGGTAGGTGGCGAAAGGCTCTTTCAAGTTTCCGGCAGTAGTATCCCATATGACCCAGCGGGCCGCCACCGCCGCCGGGGCCGAGGGCGCGGACTTTGCCAATACCCTTATGGCCGGGGCCAAGTCCGGCCAGTTCGCCTACGGGGATGCGGAAAAGGTCTTCGGCATGATGCTCACGGCCGGGGCCAGCGGCAGCTTTGAAACGCGCGACATGGCCCAATACCTGCCCGGCATCTTCAATGCCACGGGCGACATGCGCGGCATGACCGGCACGGCCTACCATCTGGCCGGTCTGGAGACCATCCGCGACGCCACGGGCGACAGTGCCGAGGCCGCCAACCGCTACCAGAACCTGCTTTCCTTCCGCAACAGCAAGGAAGCCTACAGCAACCTGTCGAAAAAGGGCATCAACCTGGCCCACGTCTACCGCGATGCCGCCAAACGCGGCGAGGACATGAACCTGGCCTTTGTGGGGGCCATCCAGGGCCTGGTGGAACGCAACAAGGAATACAAGCGCCTCAAGAAAGAGCTGCCGGGAGCCACGGGCGCACGGGCCGACGAGATACGCAACCAGATGGGCGCCATCCAGAACCGCATCTTTTCCGAGATCATCGGGGACATGCAGGCCCGGCAGGGGGCCATCGCCCTGCAAAACGGCCGGGGCCGTTACGGCGAGATCTACGGTGACCTGACCAAGGACCCCGAGGCCATGATCGACAAGCTGTTTTCGGTCATGACCAGCGCCACACAAGAGAACCTCAACCGGCTGGCCAACGAGTGGGAAAAGGGCATGGACCGCGTGCTGGACGTGGTCAAAGGCCCGTTGCAGGACGCCATCCAGTGGGCCAGCGGCCTCATGGCCGACAACCCGGAACTGACGGCCGCCGCTGCCGGGGCCGTCACCGTGGGCGGTATGGCGGCGGCAGGAAGCAGCGTGGCGGCAGGTCTGCGCGGCCTGCGCAGCAAAGCAGCCGGTGCCCAGGCGGCAACAGGCTCGCAGGCCACCGCATCCGGCACGGGCAGGGGAGGGCAGGCAACAGGGCAGGGCGGCAGGCCGGGCAGCAGTGCCACGCACAAGGCTAATGCCGCCCTGGTAGTGCTGTCGGCGGCCGGGCAGGCCTACGCCACGGAGAACGATGACAGCCTGACGCGGGAGCAAAAAAACGCCGCACATGCGGAAACTGCGGGCGGGGCAGTGGGCGCACTGGCCGGGGCACAGGCCGGGGCTGCCGTCGGGGCGACGGCCGGTCCTGTGGGCGCAGCGGTGGGCAGTGTGGCCGGGGGCGTCATCGGCGGCCTGGCCGGAACGGAGCTGGGCAAGGAGGTCTATGCCTATCACCAGAAAGTCCAGCGCTCGCTGGACGCCCTGCCGTATGACCCGGACGATCCTGATGCCTACCTGCGCAATCTTTCCGCCCGCGCCGAGGCCACGGGCCGGGGACCGGAACAACGCTCGGACTCCTTCGATGACTACGGCGCGGCGCTGTTCGGCGGCACAACGCCCTTCCTGGACACAGGCGAAGGACTGGAAGAACGCCTGGCCACGCTGGCCAGCCGGGACGATGACCGCCGCGCCCAGGAGGAATTGAAGGCCGCGTTGCTGGAGGCCGCCCGCAATATGCAGACGGCGCAGGAACAGCCCCTCAAGGTGGAGCTGCACAGCACGCTGGAACTGGACGGTGCCGTGCTGGCCCAGAGCCGCGAGGACATCATGATCCGCGAAGCCGCGCGCCGTTAGCGCAAACCCACGCCGCCGGGGAGGGGCGTTAGCATGGCATGGAACCTGACGTTGCAGGACGCCTCCTTCCGGGGCGTCACCTTTGAAGTGCAAAGCGTGGAAGACCGGGGCGAGAAGGCCCTGTGCGTCCATGAATACCCGTACCGCTCCGGGGCCGAGGTGGAGGACCTGGGCCGCAAGCCCCGCGTCATCCCCGTGACCGCCATTTTTTGGGGCGTGGCCTATGAGAGCAGGATCAAGGCGCTGGTGGCCGCCTTCGAGGAGGCCGGACCGGGCGAGCTGATCCATCCCGTTTTCGGCAGCCTCACCGTGGCCGTGCGCCGCTGGCAGATAAGTCACAGCGCGGAGCGGCACGACTACGCCACCGTGACCTTTGAGGCCGTGGAAGCCGTCACGGATAACCCCTTTTTCGGGGCCACCTCCAGCCGCAGCCTGGCCGAACAGGCGCTGGCGGATATTTCCTCCAGCCTGGACGAGGCCCTGGGCCTGTCGGAAAGCGAGCTGGGCAAGACCCTGGGCCAGTGGGCGGATACCGCCGCCAATATCAAAGCCCGCGTGGAGACGGAATTGCAAGGCGTGCTGGACGTGCTGGATGCCGGGCGCGGTGTGGTGCGTTCCGTGCTGTCCTATGTGGACGTGCCTGCCGCCTTCGTGGCCGACGCGCAGGCCATCGTGCGCGGCCTGCAAGCCGACGCCGCCAGCGCTTCCTCGTCCGTGGTCTCCGCGTTTGGCGGCCTCTCCACGGCACTGCCGCTCGTGTCCCTCACGGCCCCGGAAGCCGTCAAAGCCTACGCCACAGGGGCCGGAGCCTATGGCCCCGCCTGGGTATCCGGCCCGCAGAGCGCCCTGTCAGGCAAGGCCGAGGCGCAGCTGGCCCTGCGCGTGCCCCGCCCCGCCGTGGCGACCATCCCGGTTCCGGATGCTGGCAGCGTTCAGACGCCACAGGGCGTGGCCGTCACCCATGTGACCCTGCTGGAGGCCCAGGCCACGGCACAGGCCGCCAGCGAGGCGCTCAAGGCCGATATGGCCTCCCCCGCACTGACGCCGGGCGAGATCGAAGGGCTGGCGGGAAATATCCGGGCACGGCTGGATGACGCTCTGCACTATACGGCGGCGGCCCTGCCCCAGGGCAGCGTGCATCCCGTCTGCGAGCGCCTGCGCACAGCGTCTCGGGCCATGCAGCAGCTGGCCGAGGCCGCCCTCAATGCCCGTCCGCCGCTGGCCATACGCACCGCCGGGCTGGCCTGTAATTTTCATTTGCTGGCCCACCGCCTCTACGGCGACTTCACCCGCGCGGACGAGCTGCGGCGCATCAATCCGCAAGTGCGCAATCCCAATTTTATCGACCCCAATCAGGAGCTGCTTGTTTATGTCCGCTGATACCGATGCCATCACCCTGGCCATCGCCGGGCATGAGCACAGGGACTGGGAACGCTACAGCATAGACAGCGACTTTTTCACGCCCGCCGATGCCTGGAGCCTGTCCCTGGGCATCCCGGCTGCGGCCATCCCCGACTATGTAAAGCCCTGGGCCGAGGTGCAGGTGCGTCTGGGTACGGACGTAATCCTCACGGGCCGTGTGAACGCCGTGCGCCGCCGTCTGGCCAAGGGAGAACATCGCCTGGAACTGCACGGCAGGGACCGGGCGGGCGTCCTGCTGGACTGCTCCGCGCCCGTGCTGGCCCGGCGCGAGCTGACCCTGGCGGAGATATGCGCCACCTACCTGCGCCCCCTGGGTATCGACCGCATGGACGTACAGGGCGGGGACAGTCGGAAGAAGGTCACTGTGGAACCGGGCATGAGCGCCTGGGAAGCCCTGGAGCGGGCCGCCGAACTGGCGGGCCTGTGGCCGTGGTTCACGCCGGACGGTGTGCTGAAAGTGGCCGCCCCGGACTATGGCCGGGCCGTGGACGCTGAGCTGATCCTGGACACGACGGGCACCAAAAACAACGTGCTGGACCTGTCCCTGGAGGATAACTGCCAGCGCCGCTGGTCGGAGGTGACAGTGCTGGGCCAGGGCACGGGTGACGAACACGAGGGCGCACAGCCCGCCATCAAGGCCGTGGCCCGTGACGCCGAGGCGGGCTTTTCCCGGCCCCTGATCCGCGATGCCGCCCACCTGGAGACCACTGCCCAGGCGCAGGCCAGGGCCAACAAACTGCTTTCCGATTCAATCTTCGAGAGCTGGCAGGCCGTGGCCCGCGTGCGGGGCCATCGCACGGACAGCGGGGCGGTATGGGAGCCGGGCATGCATATCCGGCTCCTCTCCCCGCCCCTGGGCCTGGACGTGGACACCATGCTGGCCCGGCGTACCTTGTCCTGTGACCGCCAGGGCGGCACCATTACCACCCTGTACCTGCGGCCCTGGGCGCTGTGGCTGCCGGATACGGCCCCCAAGGCCAGACGCAAGCACCACAAAAAGGGCGGCGACTGCTGCACCTGCGACCTCTGCGCCGGATAGACCACCATGAGCATCATCGAGATCATCGAAAGCCGCATAGCCCGTGCCCTGCGCGGACTGCGCTTCCCCTACCGCGCCCGCCTCACGGCCCGCAATGACGCGCCGGGCCTGCAACTGGCGCAGGCCGATGCCCTGGCCGGGGAACAGGCCCAGGCCGTGGAGGTGCTGCAACAGTTCGGATTTTCGAGCGGCTTGCCCGAGGGTAGCGACCTCATTGTGGTCCCCCTGGGCGGGCGCACCTCCGCCAGCGTCATCATCGCCACGGAAAACGCGGCCTACCGCCTCAAGGTAGGGCCGGGAGAAGCGCGCATGTACAGCCAGGACGGCGCGTATATCCATATCAAACAGGGCCGCGTCATCGAGATCGACTGTGACGAGCTGGCCATCAACGTTAAAAACAACGCCCGGCTGACGGCGGGCAGCGGCATCGTGCTGGATACCCCGCAAACCACGGTGACGGGCAACATGACCGCCACCGGCCAGAAGGGCGACCGCGTGGAGATGACGGCGGACATGACCCTGCGCGGCAACATCGAGCAGACCGGCAGCATCACCTCGTCCGGCGACCATACGGCGGGCGGCATCAGCCTCACCGGGCACACGCATACAGGCGTCCAGCCGGGCGGCGGCTCTACAGGCCAGCCGCAGTAAGCACACATCATCCCCCAAGGTGGAAGCGCTGAACAGCTTCCACCTTTTTTTTGCGCCCATGCCCGCTAGTCTTCAGGGCATGGATACCTGGATAGACCCTGCCACCGGCGACTATACCGGCGCGCGCATCAGCCGCCTGGAAAATGCCGTCTACCTGCGCCTCATGACCCCGCTGGGCTCGTGGTGGGCCGACCCGTCCCTGGGCAGCCGCCTGCATGAACTGGCACGGGAAAAGGACGTGCCGCGCATTTCCCTGCTGGCCCGCCAGTACGCGGAACAGGCCCTGCAGGGCCTGCTGGACGACGGCAGGGCGCGGGCCGTGGAAGTCAGCGCCGCGCAGCCGCATGACGGGCGCTGCCTGCTGCATGTGGTCGTCACCGACGCCACGGGCCAGCGCTACAGCTATGAGCATTTCGTCCCTGTGGGAGCCTGACCATGCCCTATACCATCCCCGACTTTGCCGCCATCCGGCAGCGCATGCTGCGCGATGCCGCCAATCTGGACCCCACGGCCCCGCAGGACAGGGACAGCGACCATTTCGCCCGCTCCAGCGCCACGGCCTCGGCGGTGTCCGGCCTGTATGACTTTCTGTCCTGGCAGGCCCGCCAGCTGCTGCCGGACACGGCGGACCCCGAATATCTGGAGCAGCACTGCGCCCTGCGCGGCATCACCCGCAAGCCCGCCACACGGGCCACGGGCACGCTCACCCTGACGGGCCGGGCCGGTGCCGTGGTGCCCGCAGGTACGCAGGCCAGGGACGTGTCCGGCGTGCTGTATCGCAGCACGGCCGGTGTGACGCTGTCCGGAGCGGCGGAGGCCGCCACGGCTGCCGCCCCCTGTGAGGCCGTGGACGCCGGGGCGTTGCCTGATCTGGATGGCGCGCCCGTGACCCTGCTGGCCGCGCCGTCCGGTGTACAGTCCGCCGCCCGCCTGACCTTGACCGGCGGCAGCGATGCCGAAGACGATGCCACCCTGCTGGCCCGGCTGCTGGACTACATGCGCAATCCGCCTTCCGGCGGCACAGCGGCGGATTACCGGCGCTGGGCGCGGGAGGTGCCCGGTGTGGCCGACGCCCAGGTCTACCCCCTGCGGCAGGGCGCGGGCACCGTGGATGTGGTCATCACCGGCCCGGACGGCATCCCCGGCGAGGACGTGGTGGCCGCCTGTCAGGCCCACATCGACGCCGAGCGGCCCGTGACGGCCCTGGCCACGGTCTACGCCCCTCTGGCCCTGCCCGTGGACATGACCCTCAAGCTGCGCGTGGCCGCTGCCGCTACCCTGGAGAGCCTGCGCCCTGACGTGCGGGCCGCTCTGGAAACGGAGATAGCGGCCCTGCGTCCCGGCGAGACCCTTGTGCTGTCCCGTTGCGCCGCCGCCGTGTCCGGTCTGGCTGGCGTGGCCGATGTGGTCATCACCGCCCCGGCCGCCAACGTGCAGCCCACTGACCTGCAATGGTGCCGTCTGGGCACCCTGACGCTGGAGGCCCTGTAATGCCGCACGCCGACCTGCTGGCGGCCCTGCTGCCGCCGGTCAGCTATGCCCCATCCGGGCTGCATCTGGCCACCTCGCTGGCCATGGAAGGCCGGGAGCTGGATCGCGTGCAGGCCGATGCCGCCCATGCCGTGGGCGGGCTGCGGCCCTTCCTCTATCAGCAGTGGCTGGAGGATTACGAGCGCGTCTATGGCCTGCCCGGCCCCTGCGCCCTGGGCGGCCAGCTGTTGCAGGAGCGCCTGGCCCTGCTGGCCGTGGCCTTGCAGGAGCGCGGCGGCATCTCTCTGGCCTGGCTGCGCCGCTATGCGGCCCTGGCCGGATATGAGGCCAAGGTCACGGAATACCGGGAGTTCAAGGCGGGACACAGTGCCGCCGGGGATGCCCTGACCAATGGCGGCTGGTGCCATGCGTTTCTGGTGACGGCCCCCGGCGATGCCCCGCGCGAGTTCAAAGCCGGGCAATCCGTGGCGGGCGAGGCCCTGCGCACCTGGGGCGATCCCATTCTTGAATGCATCATCAACTGGCGCAAGCCCGCGCATACCGTGGGCCTTGTGGCCTACATCGAGGAATAGCCATGCATCGCATCGACACGGCCACGGCCACGCCGGACCACAAGTTCACCGAAGGCGATCCCGCCGTCCCCGTGGCGGCCACCACCGTTTCCGCCGAATGGCTCAATGCCGTGCAGGAGGAGCTGGTGGCGGTCATCACCGGGGCCGGGCTGGAGCTGAAAAAAAGCGACAATGGCCAGCTCTGGCAGGCCATCAGCCAGCTCATCACCAACGCCAAGCCCGGACTGGCCACCAAGGCCAAGCCCGGCCTCGTGCAGGTGGGCGGCGGGCTGAATATCACGCCGGAAGGGCTTCTCTCCGTCCTGGCGGCCAGCGTCACCCAGGCGGGCATCGTCCAGCTGGCGTCCGGCCTGTCCGATTCCACGACCACGGCCCCCACCTGCAAGGCCGTCAAGGACGCCATCGAGAGCAAGCTCGCCGCCGTCAATGTGCCTGTAGGCGGCATCATAGCCTTTTCCGGTACCTTCGGCGGTGACGGCAACCGCTTCCCCATCCCGCTGGGGGAAGATGCTCCGGACATGCACTGGTGCCTGTGCGACGGCACCACCACCAATGGCCTGCCCGTGCCCGACCTGCGCGGCCGCATGATTCGGGGCGCGTCGGATTCCGTGCCCGCTGGCTCCACTGGCGGCTCGGAGAAGCATTCGCACAGTCTTACCGGCACTGTCGGCGAAACGACGTTGTCGGTGGAGCAGATCGCTGGTCATGCACATGCGTCTTACGGCTCGCGATACGGACAAAATGCATCTAGTCCTGGTAGCCAATTTGCCAGTGATTCCGGCGACCGCTCTAACGGAGGGACGCAGTACACCAAGACTGCTGGTGGTAGCCTGCCTCATACCCATGATCTGACCGGGGCATCTGGGGATGCGTCATCTCTGCCGCCGTACTACGTCCTCTCGTTTATCATGCGATGCGCATAATAAAGGACAACGCGTAGTACGGTGGCAGGTTGCTGGCCTCTCCAGCTGTTCCATCCAGTGAATGAGTGTGGGGTTGCGATCCACCGGTGTAGCCGGTGTAATTTGTTCCACGTTCGGGGTTATTACGCGCCTGCACTCGTATGTTAGTAAAATTATTGCCATCTCCCATGGACATCGAGTGCCGATGTTTAGCGACCTGCGCTTCCGTCAGCGTCGTGTCGCCGACAGTGCCGGTAAGACTGGCCGAAGGCCCCGCAAGCTACGCCTGCCGCCGGATCAGGCCGTCCGCATGATGTACGAAAGGACGTAATACGGAGGTAGGCCGCTTGCTTCTCCGGACGCACCAGAGAGGGTATGCGTATGAGGCTGTGAGCCGCCCGTATCACCAATTGCTGCAGTAGACCACGAGGGGCTCTCCCCAGAGCCGTCGATGTACGTAGTCCCGCTGCTATCCCGCCCCGTTGCAGCTCTATGTCGATGGAGCGGCATCTGCTCCACGGTGAGCGTCGTGCCTTCGACAGTGCCGGTAAGACATTTTCACCCCCGCCATGTGGCAAAAAAACAAGGAGAAAAGACATGCCCAGAGTAACCGTTGTCCCTGATGACCGTCTCATCATCGTGGATGGGTACGCCCTGTGCTTCGACTATACATCTCCAGACGGGATGCATGCGCTCCAGTGGGATGGAAAAAGTGGACACACCGAATGGATCAATGGTCCCAATCAGGCGCTGGCCCCGGAGGACTATGACACGCTGGTGGCCCCCTATGTAACGGCTTGGGAGCAGGAGCAGAATCGTCTGGAGCAGACTGCCGCCGAGGCAGAGGCCGCCCGTCTGGCTGAGTTCAACAGTGAGGGAGGCCGGTTCGAGCGCCTGCGCGCGGAACGTGACCGGCGCCTGGCTGAGACCGATTATCTGCTGATGCCGGACTATCCCCTCTCCGAGGGCCAGCGCACCGTCCTGCAATCTTACCGTCAGTCCCTGCGCGATCTGCCCTCGCAGGAGGGAGCGCCCTGGGATGGTGGCGGAGAGGAGACGCCGTGGCCGGAAATTCCCACCTGGGTGAAGGCGTAAGGGGGGCAGGATGCTAATCACGCTGTGCGACGTACAGCCGGACATAGTGGATGCCTGGCGGCGATATCTGCCCCCAAAACTGGAGGGAAGTGTAGAGGTCTTGCGGGAAAGCATCATCCACGTGAAGGTGGATGCTGTCACCAGCCCCGCAAATTCGTTCGGATTCATGGACGGGGGACTGGATGCTCTCTATACGCAGTATTTCGGCCCGCAACTCCAGCAACGCCTGCAACGGATGATTCGGGAAAAGGCCGACGGCGAGTTGTTGGTGGGGCAGGCATTGCAGGTTGAGACAGGTTATCCGCTCATCCCCTGGTGCATCTGCGCTCCTACCATGCGCGTGCCGCGCGCGCTAGAGACGGCAGAGCCAGCCTATCTGGCCACACGGGCCGCCGTGCGTTGCGCCCTGCTGGCTGGCCTGAATAGTCTGGCCATCCCCGGCATGGGGACGGGGACAGGCGGTCTGCATCCCCAACGTGCTGCCCGTGCCATGATGCACGCCATCCATGACGCGCTTTTCCCGCGCCCATTCCCCGCCTCGCTGGCCGAGGTATACGCATTTTGATGCAATGGCCTCCCACAAGGAGGTCATATGGCAACCAAACAAAAACGGGCGACCATGACGGCCCGTCAACTGGCAGAGGACTATCTGGCCCACCAGATCACGCGGGACGTGACCCGCACCAGCACCCGGCATCACCTCAACCAGCTGCTGGTCCTGTTCGGGGGCTGGCAGGCCCGCCGGGTGGGCGCGGCCCAGATGCAGGAGTTTTTGACCGTCCAGCGGGGGCGCGGCGTCATGGCCACCACAGCGCACCACCGCGTCCGCCTGTGGCGTACCGTCCTGGCCTGGGCAGTGGAGACAGGCCGCCTGCCCGCGTCGCCTCTGGCGGGTTTCCGGCTGCACCGCCCCAGGGCACGGCGCATCGATCCGCCCACGCGGGCCGAGGCCGCGCGCATGTATAAGGTAGCCGCGCCGCATATCCGGCGTGTGATCGTCCTGGGCATGGCCGCCGGGCCGCGCATAGGTCCTAGCGAGCTTTTCCGTCTCACCTGGGGGGACGTGGAACTGGAGGCGGGCTACATGAGGATGCCTAATGCGGCCAAGGGCGCGAAGGACGACAGCAGGATCGTCCCCATCCGGGATGACATCCTGCCCCTGTTGCGGGAGTGGAGAGAGGAAGACGAAAAGCGGGCCTGTCCGTGGGTTATTCACTGGCGGGGACGGCCGGTGCGATGCATAGGCCATGCGTGGCACCAGGCCCGCAAGGCGGCGGGCATCACGCGGCGCATAACACCGTATAGCCTGCGCCATGCCATGCCCACGGAAGCCCTTGAGCATGGCGCGGACGTGAAAGCGGTGGCGGAGGTCATGGGCCATGCTGATCCCACAACGCTGCTGCGTGTCTATCAGCACACGCGCTACAGGCTGAAGAAAAAAGCGGTCAACGCCGCGCCAGGACTGAAACTCGACAAGATTTGACAAGTGGCGGGGGCGCCGCAACGCCCCCACCGACGGGCCTGACAAGCCCGCCACGGCCCCACACGGGAAAGGGAATCCCGTGCGGAGTATCCGCCGACTGTAGTGCTCGGGACGAGCGCGCAACAGCCTATCAGGGCGGACACCGGGGCGCAACCCATAACCTAGAGATGGAGACCTTTACCGAGATCCGCTGCCGCCATTGCGGCAAACTGCTGGCCAGAGGCCGGGCAGACGATGCCCATATCGAGTTCAAGTGCCCCCGCTGCGGGGCGTACACCATCCTGCGGGCCACGCGCCCCGACCATGCAGGCCGTGGAGCCTCTCCTGTGGAGGCACCGTGGCCGCAAAACGCAGACGACCATATCATCCGCCGGTCCTGAGCGACTGGCTGCCACCCCTGGCCGGGCCGCCCGGCTACATCATGGGGGAAACAGGGCCGCAGGGCTTCGGCACGGCCGACTTCTATGTGGCCCAGATCCCCTGTGCCACGGCCCGCGCCGTCATCATCGAGCACCATTACAGTCACCGCGTGGTCAATAACAGCTACCTGCACCTGGGCGTCTTCCGCGAAGGCGCGTTCGAGGGCGTCCTGCAATGGGGCTATGCCCTCAACCCGGCCAGAGCTGGCAAGATCGTGGAAGGCACCGTGCAGGGCCAGTACATGGAACTGAACCGCATGTGGCTGTCGGACGATGCCCCGCGCAACAGCGAGAGCCGGGCCATCAGCTACGCCCTGAAATACATCCGTCGCGCCTGCCCGTCCGTGGCCTGGGTACAGTCCTATGCGGACGAACGCTGCCAAGGCCTGGGCGTGGTCTATCAGGCATGCAGCTTCCTGTACCTGGGATTCCATGAAAGCCCGTTCTACGAGCTGGACGGCGAGGTCTACCATAAATTGCTGCTGACGGCCCATAAGCTGACCAGCAGAAGAGGCGCATACCTGGCAGAAAACATAGACCGCGCCAAACAAATCAGTCTGCGCCAATACCGCTACATCCGCTTCTTAAAAACAGACTGGATCAAGCGCCTGCGCATGCCGATTCTGCCATACCCCAAACGACAACCTGACTAACAAAAAAAGGCGGGAGAAATCCCGCCTTGATTTTCGTATTTCTGCTGCCAATACGCGCGCAAATTGCTGCCAATAGCGCCGCTATAGGACTCCTTGAGGATGAGAGGAGCAGAAGAATAGGCTTTGGAGATACGACCGTGGTGCGCCCCCACCACAGCTGCCCAGCATGCGGCAGTTTTTTTGTTGGCAAGGCGATTATCGGCAAGGAATTTTTGCAGGCTGTCGCAGGATATGCGGGGGTGGGGGCGGGCATAGACAGTTTTCCAGCTTCCTTGGGCCGCCTTTTCTGCCAGGCCTTGGCGCTCCAGCCAGACAGACGACTTTTGCAGGAAATCCAGGGAAAGTTTGCCCACATCGTGGCTTGCTGCCAAAAAGAACAGCGCCTGCGGCGTGATGCCGCAACGATCACACAGGCATGGATAACGACGCAGCAAGGCTTCGGTCACGCAGGCCACTGCCAGCAGGTGCTGGCGGACAGGGATGCCGGGCACGCCATCATGCGTCTTTGACCAGTCGTTGAGGGGTCGGGGAAGATCCATCACGCCTCCTTGCTCGCAAGGGAATTCCAGACTGAGAGCACTGCCGGATAAAGGGACTTTCCTCCTCATTCATTCCAGTATCTGGAATGGACGCCCCCAATTTTTCACTCTGTCGCAGCCGTGTCTCATTTATGCTGGAGTCTTTTCCAACAAGTATAAAATAAACTGTATGAAAAATCTATATGACAAGATCATGCTTCAAGAATACTTTATTTTATTTTCCAATGAGTTGAAAAAATAAAAGATAAGCATCAACATAAGTCATTTATGCTATCTTTTTGCAAATGGTTTACCATAATTACTGAAAGGGAAAACGTTGGTTGCAATAACTGTTTTCCTTATTCTTTTCCCCAACGTCCCATTACGGTCATGTAAAAAAGGCGGGAGAGATCCCGCCTTGATCTTGTTCTTCCTGCTGCCGATACGCGCGCACATTGCTGCCAATAGCGCCGCAAACACCTGCCCGGCCGCACCGATGAAAATATTTTCCAGAGATTATTTTGAGGGATTTTAAGAGTATTTTTCCGCAGCGGGAAAATCCGCGCAGGGCTCCCCGTGGAACCCCAAACAAAAAAGCCCTCACGGAAATCTCCGTAAGGGCTTTTTGCTTTTTCCTGGAGCTGGTGAAGGGACTTGAACCCATAACCTGCAGATTACAAATCAGCTGCTCTACCGATTGAGCCACACCAGCATCTCTCCTCTTTTAGATGAATCCTGACCGCTTGGCAAGGGCTTTCACATGGGGCGCTTTTTCCCCGGCTGACGCCACCTGTCCCCCGGGTATAAAGGAGAGCGGATGGGGCTCACAAGGCTACCGCCCTGCCTCTGCCAGCAAGGGGACGAGCCCTTCCCGGCCGCAGACGGCCAGCGTCAGATGCTCCCGGGCACGTGTCATCCCCACATAGGCCAGGCGCCGCTGGCGGGGCTTCTCCGGCTGGAGACGCTCCATGCCCAGCAGGAAGACATGAGAAAAGTCCAGTCCTTTGGCGCTGTGGATGGTGGAGATGCAGACACTGTCCGTAGTGATGTCGAAATAGCGCTTGCTGGTCGCATCCCGGGCCACCCAGCGGGCCATGACGCCCCGGGCCTCCACCGCTTCCAGCAGGCTTTCCGGCAGGCTGGCCGCCAGCCCTTCCATGCGGGAATGGGCGTAGAGGATCGCTATCTCGCCCATGGGCACGCCCTCCCGTACCAGCGCGGCCACGGCATCCGCCACGTCGTACACCAGCGAAGGCGCATCGGCGCTTTGCAGCCAGCAGGGGGCATCCCCTTCCGCGCCTGCCAGCTCCGGTACGGGCTCATCTTCCGGCAACAGGCGCAGGGCCATCCAGGCGATGGCCCGTGTGTTGCGGTACTGGCGTTGCAGACGGCGCAGCCGCAAACCGGCGATGCCCATTTTTTCCCAGCCGCTGTCCTCCGGCTGGTACAGGCATTGCTGTTCGTCCTGGGCCACGGTCAGCACTCCGTGCGGCGGCAACAGGGCCAGCAGGACCTGCGCCATCTCCGGGGAAAAATCCTGCCCCTCATCCACCAGGATGGCGTCCCAGTGCCCCTTGAGCGGATGCTCTCCTTGCAGGCGTTCCTGCGCTTCCTGCACGATAAGGTCGTAATACGCGCTCTCCTCGGCATGGGTCAGCGGTTCGCCCAGGATACGCTCGCACACACTGTAGAACGGTACCACCTCCACGCCGTCCGGGCCAAGGCTGGCGCCCTTGCGGGCCAGCAGACGGCGGATGTAGCCCACCAGCGAAAGGTTAAAGCAGGTCACCAGAACACGACGGATCTTTTTGTCCACCCGCGGCAGGTTCCAGGCCTGATGGGCCAGGATGAGCGTCTTGCCGCTGCCGGACGGCCCGATGATGAGCTGCTTCCCGGCGCCCATGCCGCGTGCCAGATTTTCCTGGTCGCGATCCAGAGCACGGATGGTCTCGTCCTGGGCCGAGGCCTGCGCCCCGCCGCGCACGGGCAGTTCCAGCCGCACCACGGGGAAGATCCGGGCCCGCAGCCAGTCGATCTGGGAACCCGAAAGCTGGAAGGGGAACAGGGGCGGGAAATGCTCCGCGAGCCAGCACGCGAACCTGCGGCCCGAAGCATCCCGCCGCAGCGGGGATTCCTCGTGCAGCTCGTCCCAGAAGATGATCCGGCCCTCCTCCATGACCTCGCCCAGACCAGCCGCCCTAAATTCCTCACGGCTGATATGCGGCAACACGGCCCCGCCGGTGACGGGACAGGGCAGCAGGGGCTTGCCGTCCGCCATGCGGGGCGCGTGCTTGCTCAGCAGGGTCAGCAGGCTGCCCACATATTCCCGCGCCTGGGCCAGAGGCTGCTTGCGCCGCTCCTCCCGGCCGTTGACCGACAGGAGCACGCTTTTGCCGTCCACCTCCAGCAGCTGGTCGATGATCCAGTCCTTGACCTCCAGCACCACCAGGCCGCAATCGGGCGAAAGCAGGATGAAGTCCGGCTCGCGATCTTCGATGTCCGGCGCGTACCAGCACAGGAACTTGCCGTCCGGCCGGGCCGTGCGTTGCAAAAAGCTGTAGGTCGCCTCTTCGCCCGAGGTCAGGAACGAGGTCACATCAGCAGGAAACATGGTCGCCATGGCAGGGGCCCTCCCCCTACATGATATACATGACGCACCTTTTCCCGCAATCCTTGCAAATGAGGATGATCCTGCCTTGCGCAGGACATGTCCCGGACACGGGCAACAGATGGTGCAGCCATTCCGGTAGAAAAGGCAGGCTTGCCCGGCTCAGTTCCGTACGGCGGGAACCACAATGCGGACAGGGGAAGACAGGCCCATTCTTGTCCATGGAGACGTCTCCTTTTTGCCTGTTATCCCGTATGGATGCTCCAGGAAATGGAAAATGGCAAAGAAAAAGCGGGACATCTCACAATGCCCCGCGTTCTTTCTATGCGCTCGCTAACTGTGGAAGATAGCCTAGTTATCGAATTGCAGTTTCAGTAAAACCGGCCTGCTGGCTCTGGCGTCTACGCTATAGCAAGTCCCAGGTTGCAAGGAAGCAAAATTGACGTCTCCCTTAAACATATTCTTCAGGCTACGCGGACTGGCCGCATTAGTCTTGAGACAGAGAGGCAGGCCAATATTTTCCAGATAATCATCTTTCTTACCATCATAGTCATCTGGGCTCTGGGAAACCAAAATTACAGAAAGGCCCTTGGAACGGTGCAGGCGAATATTATTTGCCAGGCCCACATGATTCATACCTAGCAGTTCCCGGGCTTCATCAATGGCCAGCACCAGCTGTAATGAGCGATAGCCGTCTGCATCCAGCGCGGCTTCAGGCTGACGCTTGAAGTAGAAGTCCAGCGCAGACAATAACAGGCAGACAGCAAAAGTTTTGACCTCTGTACGGGCATTGGCAAAGGTAATGACCCAGCTTTTACGGAAAAATTCATCCGGCGAAAGCTCCGGCCGGAAGAGTTCACGAAGGGTGAGGCTATTAACCGTGGAGACCACGCTATCCTTGGAAAGCCCGTTGTCAGCGTAAAAAGTATCTACAGTCTCTTTAATCTTCTGGAAGGTGATGCGTTGCTGGGTACGGAACAGGGGCAGCAGGGCCTCGGCGATATTATCACTTTGCTTGGGCCCCAGCTTGCCTGCCACCTGGGCGAAAGCGTCACGGAAATTTTCCATAGCCGCTGTGGTCAAGTTGGTGTCGGACATGTCAGCCACATGGAACATGTCCAGCGGGATGGGTTGTTCCGGCACGGAAAGCACGGTAGCGCCCAGCGACTGAATCAGGGCATTATTACCCCCTAAATCTCCCTTGCCCAAATCCACCAAAATGGCAGGACACTGGGCCTGTTTTTTCATCTGCTGCAAGATATGCGTCATGACGCGCGTCTTACCCGAGCCGGCCTGCCCCATGATGGCGATGTGCGGCGCATAGCCTGCACCGTTGACCTCATGAACGAATTCGTCTCCCGTCTCGCCGTTTTTGCGTAGTATATGGCCCAGCACGAGGCGTACGGCTCCAGAGCTGCAGGAGGGAGAAAAAGTACCAGAATCACTTACTTCATGCTGGACAACATCGGGTAAATCTGCATAGCTGCGAACAAGCTTGATCCAGAACTTGTTCTCATCCTCGTCACACTGTTCCCATAGGTCAGCCATAATACGAACGCCGTTGTCCCAATGGGCACGTACCACCGCTTGCAACAAGGATATAGAAATGGAATCCTCATCATCTGGATGGAATTGAAGATAATTTGTTAACAGTACTCCAACCCACAACGGGTAGTCATCTTTACCAAATAAAATATTTCCCCGGATACTGCCAGAGCTGCCTGCCCCCATTTTATCGGGATAACACTCCTGTCCAAGCGAAAGTCCCATAGCCAGACGAGCAATTTCATAGTTATGGTCAAAGCCCAAGTCTCGCTTCAATTTTCGTGCTTTGTCAGCTGCAACTGTGCTTATGGAAAAATTCGCTGCAAACAACTCATTCATATCGAGTGGCATGACCATCCTCCTCTCCAAAATACCCTTCGTCTGCTGTCGTCTGGCCAATACCATTTCCCATATCTCGATGGGTCAAAAGGTACGATTTTAAAATGGACGGTTTCAGCCGTTGATACTGGATAGCATCAATTTCTTTGTCCTGGCTCAGCAAAATCACCTGTCGACTACTATCTTTTGTCCAAAATCGTAAAATATTCTCACGATGTTTACTATCAAGACGTCCTAACGGAGTATCTACTACCAGAGGCGCATCTACACCAGAAATATTTGATAAAGCTGCCAGCAAAGATGTTGCAAAAATTTGAGACTCTCCAGCAGATTTATCAAAGTCTAATTCTTGCCCATCTCTACTCCATAAGCGTGCTGTAGCATCGTTATCTAATGTGATCCGTGCGACTTGGCGCTTATGAGATAATTCGCGAAAAACATAGGTTATCTCATCTTCCAGCTGACGCATTTTAAGCCCATACAATTTTGAAATCAGGGCATCAATAAACTGGTATATTTTTTCTGCCCTATGCAGTAGTGAATTTGTCGGCGCATTTTCGAGATAACGGCTGTTCTCTCGCGCATAACTTGCCTTTACACTTTCGAGTTCTGCCTGATCTGCACGCAAATTATTCCTGACTGTTGATAATTCTGTAAGGCAGTGATCCCGTTGTGAAGTCACATCTTGCATTTGCTGTTTAAGTCGCTTCACCAATTCTCTAGAGCTATCCAAACCTTCAAGCTTCGCCATCTGCATACGCCAAGAATTGAGACGACGTTCGAAAAGATCAACTTCTTCAAGTTTTTCCGCGATCTCTCTGCTGCCCACACGCGATTTTTCATACTGCGCATGAACCTGATTCAACATCTCATCGCTCAAATAGGAATGAAAACAACGGGATGCGCAATTGGCTGGCGGCGGAGAAAACAATGACTCCCATGCAGAACAAATGGCACTATGCAACTGCTCTTTTTGCAAGGCCATCAAAGGTGGAGAATATTCGTTAAATGAAAAAAAGCAGGAAAGGAACTTTTCCCGCTGTGGTCTAAGAGCGTCACATTCCCGTTTCCATTTTCGCGTAGATTGTTCTCGCCGAACTTGCTCTAAAAAAGTCTGTACAGTATGCCTTGAAATAAGATTGAGAGACAGCTTTAAGCTTAATAACTCATTAAGTTCTGTACGAGATTGTTGTAATTGAATCTCATGATTGTTAATTTCCTTCGCTAATTCACTGATAGAAGCAATACTTCCATCCGTCCCTCCGAGGGTTACCATACGATCTTGAATTGCGAGTAATTCTTGATCCAGTATCTCCTGTTGGGCTACAAGACTAGCTTCTTTCTCCTGTAACCCAGAGATACGATCTTCCAATACTTGCATAGATTCAGACAATGTACTTAATTGAGATTCATCAACTTGAGAAATCCCTCGACGTCGACTGAGCTGATAGTCCCGAAGTTTGACTTGCAATTGACGCAGAACAACAATACCCAAAAAATTATCAATAGCAGTTTTAACCTGCTCTATTTTGTCTTTGCTTGCCAGTGACTTAACCTCTTCTCCATCAAAGAAAAAAAATGGGGCGAGATTGGGGACAACAAAATGTTGTTCAAGTATTTCTGGCAGGATTTGTGATTTTTGGGTTTTTCTGCGAACCCCATTCTCTACGCTATATATTTGCAAGTCTTCATCATCCCACGCCCTATTCTTATCAAAATACCATGTACGAGTAATATCAAATCCAGAGTTATCATTATCCAGAAACTCAATAGAAATAGACATAGGGCTACAGGTATCTGCGTTTCCATTGAAAGCCCGTGCTAAAAACCTCCCATACGTTATTTTTTTATCAACTTTTAATCCTGCCCTAGCCAAATAAAGCATGGCTTCAGACCCATATAATCCCAAATACAGCGCTTCTAAAAATGATGTCTTCCCAAATCCATTTAGACCGCCAATAAGCACCAAATTTTTATTTCCACGAGGAGGAGGAAATGTAAAAACCTGATTTCGATATGATTTAAAATTTATAAGCTTTACTGTTGAAATACGCATTACTTTTCCTCATATGTTTGAAAACACATATCCATATCATCATAAAGACCAAACATTCTTTCTTTATGCTGATATTCTCGCAATAATGCGATCAGCTCACGCATAAGCTCTGGTGAAATACCGGCTTCAGAGCACATTTTTTTAAATAGCCTACTGGTATCGGGATCGCTCCACAGGGGCAAATCCATCACTGCTTTCTCATTCATCACAGCCTCGTGAAAATTTTTCCGCTATATCAGCGGCCCACAGTTCTCTGATCAGACGAATCTCTTCTTCGGAAATCAAAGGCTCGCCGTAGTGTTCCTGAACATCTAGCAGACGCTGGAGGATCTCCTGCCGGGCTTTAAGGGTAAAGGGGCCGCCAATAATTTTGCCTGAAGCTTGGAAGGTCAGCTGGCCGTTGCGCCGTCGTGCCTGGCGGTAAGCAGGATCGTTGCGAATGGCTTGCAGCCAGTCCCGAAAATCAATGAGCAGCTGGTATTTTTTCTGTCCAGAGTTCACAAAGCCTTGCAGGCTTTTGTCCTTGTTGACCACAGTACAGGCCCAGCAACCGAAGCGGCTGGAGCTAGTGCCGCAGCCCGGCGCCTCCTCCTGGCTCAACACCATGGGACATTCCCCCCCCTCGGCATCCCGGTACATCTGGATCAGCTTTTCATGCGTCCCGCCCCACGGGGGATCGTAATGCCCCAACAGATACCAGACATCACTGGTGGTCAGCTCCACGATGGGGCGATAGATAAAGGCCCCGCGCAAGGTGCCATGCGGTGTGAGGTACGAATTCTCCAGATTTTTGTGCCGTTCGATACTTTGACGGCGACTAGAGCTCTCATCCTTGCGGACACCCAGCACAATAATGGCCGACCCGAAACGGGAAACATTGTCCAAGATGAACTGGGAAGTGGGCTTGATTTTCAGCCTGTCCGTGCACCAACGCATCTTCTGGTTGGGACAGGGATAGCCTTTGCCGATGAGTAGCACCCAAAAGGTATGCTCCAGCTTGGGCCGGGTAATGACAGTGGTTATAGGCAAGGAAAAGCAGTCCGCAGCGCACTGCACCATATCGAACTGCTCCTGCACCTGCCGGGTCACAAAGGGACTTTCCACCAGCGTGTCATTGGAAACAAAATAGATTTGTCTGTTTCGCCTGCGAGGGGCCACCTGCATTACGGCGTCAAAAACAAGATGGGCTACAAGCGTGCTGTCCTTGCCACCGGAAAATCCCACTATCCAGGGATAATTCTGAGAATCATCCCGGTAAGCATGGAGCACTCTCTCCACCAAATCCTCATACGCAACACTGGCCTCAAGGGCACAACTATCCATGAATCCTTCACTTTATGGAAAAGTAGCGTGATTGCCTTTTCCTGTTGCTCTGCTGGCAAAAGGGAATTCCAGCATATTATAAATAAGTATAAATTTAATATCAAATTATATATAAAAAGTTAAGTCCAAGCTTCCTGATTGATTTTTCAGAACATTCATGCAATTAGTTCGCCCACGAACTAAAAACGCCCCATTTCCTGTGCGAGGGATCCCATGCCTGCCACCTCCCCCAATGACATCATCGATCTGCTTTCCCGTATCCGGGAACGGGCCAATCAGTATATCTGTGACGAGCTTGCCCGTCGCGGCATCACCGATCTGCTGCCCGCCCACGGGGCCGTGCTCCATGCCCTGTTCAAGGAATCTCCCCAGCCCATGAGCACGCTGGCCCGGCGCATAGGCCGCAAGAAGAATACGGTCACGGGCCTTGTGGATACCCTGCAGGAGCGCGGCTACTGCCGGCGTCGGCCTTCAGACCAGGACGCACGGGTGCAGCTGGTGTCCCTGAGCCAGAGGGGCGAGGCCCTGCGCCATGTCCAGACGGACATCTCCGCAGCGCTGCACCGCAGGCTCTGGCAGGACATCCCGCCTGCGGACCAGGCCGCCTGCATGACGGTGCTGGACGGCGTCCTGCACAACCTGGCCCGTTGAGCCGTCCCGTCTTTCCCATTCCCTCCCCCTTCAGCCTTCCGCGGAATCCTCATGCTCAAGACCGCCTCCCTTATCGGCCTCATCCTCTATTTTGCCATCCTGCTGCTGGTCGTCCTCAAGGAAAAAAAGAACAGCGACGTGGAAGACTACTTTTTTGCCGGGCGCAGCCTGCCGTTCTGGGCCCTGTCCATCACCTTCATCGCTTCGTGGTGGGGCGGGGGCTCGGCCCTGTCCACGGCGGATCTGGCCTTTGCCGACGGCATGGGGGCGTTCTGGTACTACGGCGTGCCCGTGCTGGTGGCCACCTTGCTCATGGGCCTGGGCGCGCGGGCCATCCGCAGCGTGGGCTATCTGACCCAGGGCGCCATGATGGAGGCCCGCTATTCCCGCCCCGTGGCGCGGCTGCTGGCGCTGATGATCCTGTTCTTCATGCTGTTTTCCGCCGCCTCGCAGATGGTGGCCGTAGGGGACTTTTTCGGGACCTTCCTCGGCATGGGCTATGAGGGCGGCGTGCTGGCCGGGACGCTCATCGTGCTGGTCTATTCCATGTTCGGAGGCTTTCGCGGCGTGGTGCTCACGGACATCATCCAGTTCGTGCTGCTGCTCCTGTCCGCCCTGGCCGTCTTCGTGGTGGCCATGCAGGAATGCGGAGGTCTGGCCCCCATCGCGGAAGCAGCGGCCCGCAGCGGCAGGCCGGAATTCATGAGCCTGACCGCAGGTGCCCCCAAATACCTGATGTACGTCATCACCTTCGGCTGTTCGTGGATGATCCAGGCCAATGTCTGGCAGCGCATCTCGGCCACGCGCGACACACGGGATGCCCGGCGCATGACGGTCATGAGCTTTTTCGTCTACATCCCGCTGTACCTGATCGTGGTCCTCACCGGCATGGCGGGCATCGTCCTGTTCGACACCCTGCCCAAGGGCGGCGTGGTGACCGCCCTGGTGGAAAGCTCCATGTCGCCCCTGCTGGCGGCGGTGGTCTTCGTGGGCATCTCGGCGGCCATCATGTCCACCATGGATTCCCTCATCAACACCGGCGCCATGACCCTGGTCATGGACCTTCTCCCCGGCAGCTACGATGAAAAGACCCGTTTGCGCCTGTCCCGGCTGGCCACGCTGGCCATCGTGGCCGCGGGCATCCTCATCGCCCTGCGCATCCGCTCCATCTTCGAGATCACCTGGATCGCTTCGGACATCATCACCACCGGTGTGTTCGTGCCGCTGGTCCTGGCCTTTTTCTGGCGGCGCGGCACCAGCAGGGGCGCCCTGTGTTCCATGCTCTGCGGTCTTGCCTACTGCCTGTACAATCTGGCCATCTTCCTGGGCCTGCCTTTGCCCGCCTTCTGGGCGCAGCAGTCGGCCCTGCAGGTGATCCTGGGCGTCTGCCTCTCCCTGCTGGTCTTCACCGTGACCAGCCTGCTGGATGCGCCGGAATACCACAAGGCCGACGCCTTCCTGGCCCGGGCCCGGCAACAAGCCTGCTGACATCGTGCCGCCCGGCATTACCGTGTTCCCGCTGCAGACATATCCGGCAGAGGGGCGCCGCCCGCATGCCGTCCGGCAACTGCCCACCTTTGTCCTGGAGGCAGCCCGGCATGATGCGGCAAAGGGCGGCCTCTCGTCCTGGATAACACCCTGCCGGAAAAACGACAGTGCCGGTCATGCCCATCCTGACGCTTCGCTCATGCCTGCCGCCGCAGACTGGCTCCACAGCCTCGCGGGCGCTGCCCCTTGGCAAGATCCCGCTTTGCTGGCACACTCTTCTGACAGGCCGTTTTTCGTCTGCTATTCAGCATACTTTTACCTGACCCGTTCCCGGGCAGGAGGGCATCATGAAGACAGCATCATCCGCCCCTTCCGAAGACAGCCTCCGCAGCAAGCGCCGCGCCTTCCTGGCCGGCCTGGCCGCCACGGGCCTGCTCTATGCGACGCCGGTCCTGCTGTGCGTCAATGAGGCCGAGGCCCATTCCCGGCCCTCGCATTGGCGACGCAGCCGCTATACGCACGGCAGCCATTATTCCCGACGCAGCCGCTACTCCCGGCGCAGCCGCCGCAGTCGTCCCTCGCGCCGCCATTCCCGTCCCTCCCGGAACTATGATTACCGTGACCGTTATGACGACCGCTACGATGGTCGTTACGACGGCCGCTATAATGAAGGCTGGCATCGTGAGGCCGGAGATCGCCTGCGTGACACCTTCAATGACGCCCTGGGAGGCTTCCGGCCGGATCGTTATTAGACATGGCGTGTCAGGATATCTTTTTTGCCGGTGTGCCGGGAGCCGTGCGCCTGCACGACTGCGAAGGATTGCTGCCCGCGTTGGACGATTTTTTCCGGCCCTGGCCCCATGCCTCGCAGCCTGAAGGGCTCCCGGCCATATCCGCTCCTCCCGGCACACTTCCATCTTCCTCATCTAGGACAGGGCCGTGGCTGGACGTCGCGCAACAGGGGCGGGGCTATCGTCTGCGCTCTCCCTGGCTTCCAGCTCCCCGCCATGAGCCTTCCCGGGCCTGCCTGCTGTGCAGTCTGGCCATAGAACTGGTGGCCGCCTGCTGCCATGCCTGCCCCGGGCTCATCTCCCTCCATGCCGCGGCCGTGCGCCTGCACGGACGCACCCTGCTTTTTTGCGGCGACAATCGCGCCGGCAAGAGCACGCTCGTCGCCCGCCTCATGGCCGACGCGGCCCGTGGGCTCGGCGATGACATGCTGGGCCTCCATCAGGGCAGGATCTTTTCCTTTGGCGTGCCTCCCCGCCTGCGGCTGCCCCTGCCCTTTTCACCTGCCCTGAAACGCTTCATGGCCGAGCGCCCGGGCATACGGGACCGTCATTATGGCTATCTGGGCGCCTCTCCCGACAGCCTGGCGCCCTGGGGGGAGCGCAACCGCCCCGATGCCGTGATCTTGCTGGAACGCACGCCGGGCAGCCGTGCCGCCCTCCTGACCGCTCCTGCCGCCACCGGCATGGACAACGTGCTGGCGCGTTTCCTGATCCCGGACGGCGGTGCGCCGGAGGTGCTCAGACTGGGAACGCAACTGCTGGATGCCCTGCCCTGCCGCATCTTGCGATATGATGATCTGGACGAAGCCGCGGCGCTCCTGGCCCAGCAGGCCCCCCTGCTGCCTCCGGCCGCGCCCCTGCCCGCGAACCTTTCTCCAGTGACGGTACCGCCCGCCCGTCACGGCCGGCACGCTTCCCAGCCCCCCGGGGGCAGCGGGGACAGCAGGACACTGTGGCGGCAGCGAGCGGATCTGAGCTGCCGGCAGGCAGGGCAAAGCCTCTTCCTTACCGACAGCCACGGTAACCGCATCTTCCGCCTCGACGGCACCGGGGCCGTGGTCTGGCAGCTGCTTTCCGAACCTCTTTCGCGTGACGAAGCCCTTTCCCTGCTGGTCGAGACCTTCCCCGGCGTCCCCAAAGCACGCATCCGGCACGAGCTGAAACAACTTTTTCAGGCCCTTTTTGAAGCCCGCCTGATCGAAAAAGCCTCCAACGGGCCCTAAGGCAAGGGAAACAGGCCATTAACGCCATATCGTAATATATTGTTTTTATTTATTTTTTTATTTTTAGGCAAAAAAAATTCGAAAAAATGCAAAAAAGTGCTTGCCAAAGGGGCCGGTTTTCCGTAAACACATCCTTGCTGCTGACGAATGCCTCACGAAAGCGAAAGCCGAACGGGGCAGCAGGGCACCGGAAGCAAAGCCGGACAAGCCCACGCCAGACTGAAAATCTTGCAAGCCAACATCGCTTGCAACTCAGAGTGGAGGGGTTCCCGAGTGGCCAAAGGGAACAGACTGTAAATCTGTCGTCGTAAGACTTCGGTGGTTCAAATCCACCCCCCTCCACCACTTCTGAATAAGAAGTGTGGCACATGCTAACAACTGCCTTGGCTGTAGGAGACAGGTAGACTGTCGGGAACTACGGTGCAGTACCGGGCAATGCCGAAACCCGGGGGCCGGCTCGCTGGCCTGCAAAACAACGCGCATCGAGGATGCGGGAATAGCTCAACGGCTAGAGCATCAGCCTTCCAAGCTGAGGGTTGCGGGTTCGAATCCCGTTTCCCGCTCCATTCCTGCATTTTTCCCTTCCAGTCATCCTTTTTCCTGTCAAAGCACGTTCCCTGGGCAACAACACAGGGACTTATGCGGGCAGTGGCAAGAAACCGGGAGCAGGCGTTCGAAACCATGCTCAAGGTTGAAAGTACAGTAACCGCAACAAATTTTATCCTCAGGGAGACGTACAATGGGCAAGGAAAAATACGAACGCAAAAAGCCCCACGTTAACATTGGTACCATCGGCCACATCGACCATGGTAAGACCACTCTGACCGCCGCCATCACCAAGATCGCCGGTCTGAAGGGCTCCGGTAGCTTCATTTCCTACGACGAAATCGACAAGGCTCCCGAAGAAAAGGAACGTGGCATCACCATTTCCACTTCCCACGTCGAATACGA
>OHAJ01000708.1_pt1 | contig 24863 bp, 18 predicted proteins | sample 1577101 | NCBI WGS metagenome assembly OHAJ01 (sample SAMEA3541531, study PRJEB24748) | human gut metagenome | biome: human gut; feature: human-associated habitat; material: faeces | place: China | collected 2012
CGCCTTTGCAATCTCTGCATTAACTGCGTTAAGCTCCGCCTGGTCCTGATTTCTGTATTCGCTGAAAGTCTGCTTTTGCTCGTCAAGCTGTTTCAAAAGCTTGTCCGACTCACTTTTTTGACTTTGATAAGCGTCCTGCTTTTGGGAATAATCCTGCTGTTGAGTTTCAAGAGTTGAAATAGAAGTCGTCAAATTCTGCTGTGTTGTTTTAAGCACAACTTGGTCATTTTGAAGCGTAGATTGCTTATCCTGCATTTCAAGTTTCGTTTTTGAAAGCTCACTTGCCTGCGACTGAACAGACTGCAAAAGCTCCTTATCACACTTCGACACACGTTTAATCATTTCATATCTTGTAAGAAGAGTTGAAATATCGGGTGAGGTGAGAAGCATTGCAATTGTGCTTGTTTCGCCGCTGACATAAATTGCACGGATACGCTGATAATAAAGTGTTAAGCTTTGGCTGAACGTTTGCTCAAGCTGTGCATTTTTTACCTCTAAATTTGCAACATCCGTTGTAAGTTCGGCAATCTGCGCCTCGTTATCCTTATACTGCTGCTGCAAATCATTAATTTTTTTCTTTGAGGAATCAATCTTATTTTCAGAATATTCAAGCTGTTTTTTCAAATAAGAAATTTTTTCGTCAAGCGCATTAATATATTCCTCGGTTTCCTTTGATTCCTTACCGAGAGAAGAAAGCTTTGAATCAAGTTCCTTGATTTTTTGCTCGATTGCCGCCTGCTTTTCCTCTGCCGTCATACCGGCATATTCATCAGATTGAGAATTGCCTGTTGCAAGCGCAACAATATGAGTGGGGTAAGCCGCAAAAAAGGCAGCAGCCAACAAAACAGCTAAAATTTTAGTTAAAAAACTCTTCTGTTTCATTGGCTACACCCCTTAGTATATCAAAATATTAAAATTATAAGTAGTTATTAGGATTAACCCTGCTACCGTTTACACGAACTTCAAAATGGCAGTGCGGACCTGTTGAATTACCTGTTGAACCGCTGTGAGCAATAACCTGACCTCTCGACACCTTTTCTCCTACACTTACTTCAATGCTTGAATTATGAGCATAAAGCGTTGAAAGTCCGTTGCCGTGGTCAATAATTATGTATCTGCCGTAGCTGTAATTAAGATATTTAACAAGAATAACTTTACCCGAAGCCGCAGCATATACGTTTGAGCCTGTTCCTACCGGGAAGTCAATACCGCCGTGGTATCCGCCCGATGAATAGTTAGGATAACCTGCCGATATTCTTCTCGAATCCGTCGGATAACCAAGCTCACCTGAACCGTTACCCGTTGAGCCTGAAATTGAGCCGCTTCCCCTTGAAGCGGAAGCAATTGCCGCACGAATTTCGCTTTCAACCTGCTCAAGCTGTGCCTGATTGGTTTCAATAAGCTCCTTATACTCGCTCGACTGGCTTGAAAGGCTTTTCATAACCTCGTTACACTCTGCAACCTCGGCATCAAGTTCGCTTTTTGATGAATCAATTTCATCAATACTTGACTGAAGTTCCTTCTTGTTAGATTCAAGCTGCTGCTTATCGTTAGTTAATTCGTTTCGTTTTTCTTCAAGCTTTTTCTTTTCTTTCTCGATTTCCTGCATCTTTGTCATAAGCTCGTCAAGAATTGCGCTGTCTTGCTGAGATACCGACTTAACCATTTGCGCACGTGTAAGCATTGAGCTTACATCCTTGCAAGTTAAAAGCACCTCAAGAGTAGATGCAGAGCCTGATATATACATTGCACGAAGCCTTTGGCAATAAACCTGATAGGTCTGGTCAAATTCGGCCTGCTTTTGGTCAATTTTTGCCTGAGCGTCTGCAATATCCTGTTCTGTTTGCGTGATTTTTACCTGAATTGCATCAATTTCCGCTTGCAATGCAGCTTTATCATCTTCGAGAGAATCAATCTTGTCTTGCATCAAGTTTATTTTTGACCTGAGCGTTGCAAGATATTCCTCATTTTTTTGCTTTTGGGCAGAAAGCTTATTCAGCTTGCTTTGAGCGCTGTCTATCTGCTGTTGAATTTTTTGCTTTTCACTTCTAAGCTGTGATGTTGACTTAGCCTGAGCCGAAAAAGCACTGCCAAAGCTTGATATAATAAATGCAAAGCTTAAAATCAATGACAATGTTCGTTTCATACTAAATGCCACTTATTTCACTGCCTTCCTTATTTAAATATTTACTCATTGTTATAATTGAGCCTCCGACACCGGTCAACACGCCGATAGCAACAAATATTCCAAGCATCGGAAGTGCATAATCGGCAAATTTAAGGAAGCCTAAGCCGTTAAACGAACTGAGGATATCAGAAAATTCTTTAACCGCAAGTTCGTAAAGTCCCCACACAAAGCCTAAACTGATAACGCCCGATGTGATACCGAGGATTATACCTTCAACCACAAACGGCAAACGGACAAACGAATTCGTTGCCCCGACTGATTTCATAATGCTTATCTCTAAACGGCGGCTGTATACCGTAAGTTTAATTGTGTTTGAAATAATGAAAACAGAAATAACAAACAATACTGCGATAATAACAAAGGAAATAACCGTAATTCCCTGCCTTAACGCAACAAGCTTTTTAGCAAGATTTTTGTTTTCTCTGATAGTATCAACGTGTTGTATTTTTTTAAGTTTATTAACCGTTTCGTCAAATTGGTCAAGATTTTCAACCGTTACCTTATAGGCATTCGGAAGCGGAATATCGGAGCTTATCTGAGTAAAGAATTCTGCTTGAGCCTTCTCCATGGTGTTAAGCTGTTCCTGCCAAGCGCTTTCCTTTGAAATAAATTCAACGCTTTTAATATTTCCGCAAGCAGTAATCTCGTTTTGCATATTTGTAATATCATCGGGTGTTGCATCATCCGTGATATAAACCATAATTACATTTTCCTCTTCAATTTTGCCGAGAAGAGAATCAATATTAAGGAATATCATTGAAGCAGAGCCGATAAGAACAAGGCAACTCATAAGAACGCAAATTGATGCGATAGACATCATTCTGTTTGTCCAAGTATTCCTAAAGCCCTCTTTAATTAAATATTTTAAACTTGCACCTGTCATTACTGCTCACCTCCCTGTTCTTCCTCTGCGCTCTCGTCGCTTACAACGCTTTCGAGGTTATCAAAAATATCCTCTTCGTTTTCGTCCTTAGGCAAAACGTCAACATTATCAATCTCAACGTCCTCGTCAAAAAAGAACATATCGGTGTCCGCTTTAGGGTTTTCGCCTGTGAACTGAGCATGGGTAGGGTCGGGAGTATCGGATACAACCTCGCCGTTTTTAATAACAATAACACGTCTTTGGAATGAACGCACCAAATCGTGCTCGTGAGTAACCATAATAACAGTTGTGCCGGCATTGTTAATCTTAGTCAAAAGACCTACAATCTCGTGGCTCATTTCAGGGTCAACGTTACCCGTAGGCTCGTCCGCAATAATAACCTTAGGATTATTAACAAGCGCCCTTGCAAGAGAAACTCTCTGTTGCTCACCGCCCGAAAGCTCATTAGGCATCGAACGTGCCTTTTGAGAAAGACCTACAAGCTGAAGAATATACGGCACTCTCTTACGGATTTCCTTTTCCTTAGCGCCGATAACACGCATTGCAAACGCAACATTGTCATAAACAGACATTTTAGGAATAAGGCGGAAGTCCTGGAACACTATGCCCATTTCTCTTCTGTAATAAGGAACCTGCTTTTTCTTAAGAGTGGCAGATGAATATTCGTTAAAAATAATTTCACCCTCGGTTGGCTTTTCCTCATGCATAATAAGTTTTAAAAATGTACTTTTACCTGCACCCGAAGAGCCTACAACGAAAACAAACTCTCCGTCCTCAATTTTGATATTAACATTTGAAAGGGCGTGGGTACCGTTGCTGTCGTAAACCTTTGATACATTTCTGAATTCTATCACGATTTTTTCCCCTTGTATTTCATTATAAATTTACGCCTTAGCGCACTTATTCATTATTATTAATAATATAATATATCAACTTATAAGATAAATCAAGATTTTTTTGTTACTCTTTTGTAAACATCAGGTTACAATTATTAAAAAATCCGCCAAAACAGGCAATTTTGACGGATAAAAAAATATCAAATTTTTTCGCAAATTACGATTTCGTTGTAATATGCGCCGTGAATATGTGCCGGTATGCCGACATTTGCCATAAACGCACCGCTTTTAACATATTCCTTATTTTGGAAGATAAACCTATATTTTGCATCTTTTTCAAGACCGTCAAAAAGAACATTAATTCTCTTTTTAAAAAATCTTGTTCCTCTGCTTGCAATAAATATAACTGCCTTTGACCTATTCTTTTCTACGTATGAATTAATCAAAACCTCGTTATCATCGGGGTTTGATACACGATACAAATCGCCAAACTGAACAATATTCCTGATTTTTTTATAAAGTGCAATGTTTTTCTTGGAAATTTCCTTGTCATCATCGGTGTATTTAAGCAAATTACCGCCGAGACCGAGTGCGCCTTGCATGGCGATATTAAAACGAAAGTCCAAAGTACAAGGCTTGTTAATACCTGCAATGTCCGTTACCCAGGCACGCATTGCCTTAATCGGTCGCAAAAGTGAATATCCGTGCTGAATAGTCATTCGGTCAATTGCATCTGTATTGTCACTCGTCCAGCATTGGTCAAAATGTGAAAGCGCACCCAAATCTGCTCTGCCGCCGCCCGATGCACAGGCTTCAAACTGAACATCGCAATGCTTTTCTTTTAATCTGTCAACAATGTCATAAACCGCCTTGGTATGAAGGTAATAAAGCATTTTAGGGCAAGCAAGATTTTTTGCTCCCGTTTCTGAAAACGGACGATTCATATCCCACTTTATGTACTTAATATTATGCTCGCTCAAAAGCTTATCAATGCAGCCAAAAACATACTCCTGCACATCTGTTCTTGTCATATTAAGCACAAGCTGATGCCTAAGCTCACTTTTAACTCTCGTATCATAATGATAAGCCCAGTCGGGATGGCGGCGATAAAGGTCTGAATCGGGATTTACCATTTCAGGCTCAATCCAAATGCCGAAATCCATTTTGAGTGCATTAACCCCGTCAATCAATTCATCCAAACCGTTGGGGAATTTGCTTTTATTTACAACCCAATCGCCGAGTCCGGCTCTGTCATTATTGCGCTTGCCAAACCAACCGTCATCCATAACGAAAAGTTCAACGCCCAAATCGGCGGCAATTTTGGCAAGTTCAAGCTGTTGCGACACATTGATATTAAATTCGGTTGCCTCCCACGAATTATATAAAACAGGAAGCGGTTTATCATTAAACTGACGAGGCAAAAGATAATTAATCGCAAATGTGTTCATCTGCCTTGACATTTCGCCAAAGCCTTCGGTGTGTCCCGCATAAACGCAAGGTGTTGTAAAGCTTTCTCCGCTTTTTAAAAGATATGAAAAATCAAAATCATTCATACCCAAAATCACTCTTGTGTTTGAATACAAATCCCGATTTGCAATCACCTTGAAATTGCCCGAATAAGCAAGCGAGGCAAAATAAACGCTGCCGCTTTTCTCGTCTGCATTTTGATATGCAATAAAATACGGAGAGTTGTTATGACAGCTTGCTCCTTTTTTGCTGTCGAAAACCAAACTGCCTGCCGTCAGCGTGTCATTTGTTTCAATAAATTCTCCGCCCCAAGCACCATTTGTATTTGAAAATGTATATGCTTGCTTTGACGGCAAAGAAAACTCCGCACTGAAAAGCCTTTCAAATTCAATATCATTTTCGCTTTCATTTTTTACGGTTATACTCTTTTCAACAATATCGCAATCGGGAAAAATTCTATAATTAATTGAATATACCAAGCCGTAATATTCATCGTTAAAATTAAGAGTCAGCCTGTCTTTTTGAACATTTGCACCGATAAAGCCTGCATTAATTTCCCTGCACGAGTCATAGAAATTCGCCTTAAGCACACATTCACGATACATCGTTTTGCCGAAAACCGTACACTCCTGCTTGATTTCATCAAGCGAAGTATGGTTTGAATTTTCATCGCCGAAGGTGAAAATTTCATAATCGTCAACGTCGCATTTTTTGCCCCAATAAATCAGAATGTCCGTGCCGAATTTGTCAACACCGACAACGTAATGCGTATTTTTCATATCAAGAACAAATATATTGTTTTTACATTCAATGATTTTCATATCTAAACTCCAAATTAAGATTGAGTTTATTATACCATTTTGAAATTTCTGTGTCTATTAAAAATCGCTTATAATTTCAAATCCATCTTTTTCGTTTAAAAATATAAATGAGTGAAAAAACGACTGCAACATTTAAAAAAATCACATACGGATATCCAAAGCGGGAGGAAAGCTCAGGCATATATTTAAAATTCATTCCGTACCAGCCGACTATAACGGTCATAGGCAAAAAAACAGACGTAACAACGGTAAAAAGCTTCATTATTTCATTTTGCCTTGCGTCAATACTTGTTTGATATGCATCCCAAAGATGAGTTACGCTTTCTCTCAAAATATCCGTATTTTCTTTATATCTCACAGCCTTATCCCTAAAGAGCCTGAAAAGCTTATATGATTTTTCATCCAAAAGTTCGTTTTCATTTTCAATATATATTTCAGTTGCATCAATAAGCTGTTCATAAAAAGCACGAAGGCGCAAAAGTTCTCTTTTCTTTTCAATCAGCAGCTCGGCAAAATTTTTACAAACATTTTTATCAATAACCTCTTTTTCAAGCATAGCTATCTCCTCTTGCACATCAAACTGAGCCGAACACTGTTTTGCAATCGTTTCAAGAAACGAACAAATAAGCTTTTCAAGCGTTGCGCTTTCGCAGGCGGTATTTGAAAGAACGTTTAAAAAGCACTTTTGATTAAACGAAAAATCATCGCAAATATTAACAATTATCATCATATTTTTAGAAATTATAATTGCCAATTCATTGTTGCTTTCTGTTTTATTACATATTATATTTATGCGAATAAAACTAAAATCATCGTTAATAAATTTTGTTAAAAAGCTGCTGTCTGATTTTTTTCTGCAAAGTTCAATAATATTTTTAGGTAAAGAAAAAACGGCGGCAAGCCTTTCAAGCTCGCCAACCGTTATAAATCCAAGTGTAAGCATATTTTTGCCGATTTCATCAACATCAATGCTTTTCACCTCATCATCAAAAACGTAAAACACTCATTATCACCGATAATAGTATTTGCGCTTTTTCAACATATATTATTTCTTTTTTACCTTATTTAACATTGCATTAATCTCAAGAATTTGCTCCTTGGTGAATTTGCCGCCGAGCATCATAAGTCCACGCTTAACTGTAAAGCCCTTGAGCATATCAATCATAGTCTTGTTGATATCACTAAGTTTAAAGCCCATAACCTCGGCGCCTTTTTTCTTGCCCTTTTGCTTAGGACCGTCGGGTGTAAGCGCCTTTTTCATTTTAAGAAGAAGCTTAACTGCACAAATTTTTCCTCTAAAGGTTGAAAGAATATCGCCCAAAGTATCGTTTACGCTGTAATAACCGGCAGGAGTTTCAATCTCAAACCAATTGATTACCGCACCTTCCTCTTTAAGCCTGTAATCTTCGTTAAACTTGTCAACCTTTCTGATTTGAGCCTCGTCTGTTAAATCACCTGCTTTTGCAACAAGGGTGGTTTCACCCTCGTTTTTAACTTCAAAGTGGAAAAACGGAAATTCACCCTTTTTCTTTTTGCCGACACTCTCGCCGTTTGCAAAAAGCTCAACCTCGTCAAGATTTGTATAAACAGTAACCTTGGTCACGTCCTCAACCCTGTCAACATACCTCTTTGCGCAGATATGGAGCATCGGCTTTTTGGAAAGCCAAGCCTGATAAGCATAAAAGCTGTCTTTTTTATACTTTCTGTCAAATGTGACAAGTCCCTTGTGGTTCATACCGTTTTCGCCGCCCTCGGCACGTGCGTCTGCGGCAAAGTCAAACATATTCCAAACGTGAGTAGCCCAAAGATAAGGACGTTTTGCAACTTGCTTGATTACTTCCTCATGATAATATGCCTGATATTCCTCAGTATAATCTCCCTGTTCAGGGTGACTTGTGTGCCAATTGAGTGCCTCGCAACCGTACTCGCTCATACCGATTGCCTTGTTTGGATATTTCTTGTGGAATGTATCAAACCAATTGCCATACATTGACACATCGCCGCCGTACCAGCCGAAATAATGGTTATATGAAAGAACATCCGAAATATGCACATATTCCTCATTAATATTGCAGGCAGTAAGCACCGCTTCGGTAGTAAGCCTTGTTTTATCAAGCGAATGAACAAGGTCATTGAGCATTTTATGATTTTCAACAATAGGAGAAGTTGCGCCGCCCATTGTAATCTCATTTGAAAGTCCCCACACCACGATTGACGGGTGATTGTAATTTTGATAAATAAGTTCTTTCATTTGCGACTTTGTATTTTCAACACCTTTTTCAAGATGCTTTGAAATATACGGAATTTCAGCCCAAACAACAATACCTCTCTCGTCGCACAAATCATAAAAATACTGAGCGTGCTGATAATGGGCAAGACGGATAGTGTTAGCACCCATTTCGCAAATCAAATCCATATCCTCTTTGTGATGCTCAGGCAAGAGCGCATTGCCGATATGAGGCCTGTCCTGATGCCTTGAAACACCTCTTAAAGGATACTCTCTGCCGTTTAAAATAAATCCCTTTTGCGCATCAATCTCAAATGTGCGGCATCCAAAGCGTGTTTTAACCTCGTCAACTGCCTCGCCGTCAACAATAAGCTTAGCGACAGCGGTATAAAGAAACGGGTCGTCAACTCCGTTCCAAAGGTGAACGTCTTTAATTTCAAGTTTAGCACTCGGATTTTTACCGCTTGCCTTAGCCCTTGCAACAACCTCATTGCCATCGCTTATTTCAAATTCAACCTCGCCGTCGCAATAAGCGTCAACAGTAATTTTTGCGTCATCTCCGATGATTTTAGGTGTAACCGCAATGCCGGGCGCACCGTAAAAATCAAGGTCAAAATGATTTTTTCCAACTCCGATAAGGCTTACGTCCCTGTAAATACCGCCGTAAAATGTAAAATCCGCAACCTGAGGATAAACGTAATCGTTAGGCGAGTTATCGGCAACAACAACAAGCAAATTTTCGTCCTTAATATCATCAAGCTTAACCCTAAAGGTTGAATATCCGCCGTCGTGAACGCAAATTTCTTTTCCGTTAAAATAAACGGTACCTGTTGAATTTACACCGTCAAGCTGAAGATAAACTTCTTCGCCGTCGGGCATATCGCTTTTAGCCAAGCTCTTTGCAAAATATCCCTTGCCACGATAATAATCGTTGCCGCCGTCCTGTCCGTCATCGCCATTGAAAGTGTATGGCAAATCAATGCTCTCCCAATCGCTCGGCAACGTGCTTGGCACAGAGGAAGCCTCTTTTGAAAATTTCCAATCCTTGTCAATATTAATAACCCTGCGCATAATATACCCCTCTCAGTAAATTATTATATATAAATTATAAATCATTATTATATTTAATTCAACAAACATATTATTAACAAATAACGATAAATAAACCAAAATTGCATAGAAAAAGAGCACCTCAATCGAGATGCTCTTAAATTCTCTAAACATAGAAAGTCTTAATTACTTTCTCTTAAACTGCCTTGCCTTCATTGTTGCTTCGTCAGAAGCAGGGAATGTGTTCTTATACTTGATTAAAAGAGATGCGCTCTTATCCTTAATAACTGCTACATTTGCGTGGTTTACAGCTACCTCTGCAACCATATCATACTCAGCCTTAGTGATTTCCTTAGTCTTAGTATTGATTGTGCAAGTAACGGTACCGCCCTTATATGTAACCTTAATGTTATCCTCTGCTGTACCCTGAGCGAATGAAATAACGTCGATTTGTGCAACAGTTGCACTGATATCACCGAGAACCTCGAAGAAGTTACCCTGTGAATCCTCGCCTCTCATACTCATTTCAGCAGCCTTTGGCTGAATTACCATTGTGATAGTTCCGTCGCCGTTATCTGTAATGTTAGCATCAAGAACATCCTCGCCCTTAACATAAGACTTTCTAAAGTCCTTTTTGCCGGGATCTTTCTCGTTAACATTGTAGTTATCAAGCTTAGGGTTACGGTTGTTACAAGGAACAAGGCCGTAAATATTTGGCTTAAACAAGCCGTCAACAATACCCGGAACGAGCTTGTTAATAACAGCATTTTCCTTGCCGTCAATCATAACCTTACCTACATTAATTTTCTCATCACCGAGGAGCTTGTAGAAAGTCTCAGTCTGACCCTTATCATTGACATACTCGGCAGTAAGAGTCTTAGTATAATCATAAGCCTCTTTATAATAGTTAGCAACATCTTCGAGTGACTTAAACTCAACTCCGCCGTATTTGCCTGCCTCAAATGACTTTTCAAGAACAGAAGTATCTTCTGAAGAACCGGCTTCTTCGCCCTCTGCTTGTTTCTTCCAACTGCCGTCCTTAATTTGGTGAATAGCCTTAATGGCACCTTCAGTTACGTAATTTACTTTTGCACATCCTGCAAATGAGCTTGCGATTAATCCTGTAGCAAGTACAAGGCACAAGCCTTTTTTCACATATTTGTTCATTTTCAGGGTTCCCCTTTCAGAATTATACGAATTCGTTTTATAAAACGCTACATATTAAATTTATATTAAATCTCACAAAATGTCAATAGAAATTTTAAAATTAAGTCATAATTTTTAAAAATTTAATTTTTACATTGAGATTTATACATTATTATGATATACTATTTTGATGAAAACAGACTATAGTACAGTATTTTTAATATATTTTTCAAGGAGTGATAAATAATGAGATGTAAAAACTGCGGCGCAGACAACGATGACAACAGATACATATGTGAGGTTTGCGGCTCTCCTCTTTATGACGAAAGCGATTTTGACAATGCAAACGGTATTGACAACGACAGAACTCAAACCTTTAAAGCAGTAAACGAGCCGAATAATCAAGTTCAAAACCGAAATGATAACTATAATGATTATGATAAAGAAAATCAATATAATAATCAATATAATAATCAAAAAAATAACGAAAGCGAAAAGAAAAATAAAGGTGCCGAAAAGAAAAGCATCATAGTTATTGCTGTTCTTGCGGTTATTCTTATTGCAATCATTGCTTCTGTTGCAGCAATTGCTCATAACAAGAACAAGGACCATACCACATCTTCAAACCTTACTAAAATTTCTACACAGTCTGATTCTACAAGCGACAAATACAGCACCACAGAGAAAAAGACTACAGAAAGCACAACCGAATCAACTACCGAAAAAACCACCAAGCAAACCACTGCTTCCCTTTGGATAATCAACACAAGCTCAAGCGGAGGCGGCGAAGCTGAGGGCGACGGCAAGTATGAAAACGGCAAAAAGGTTACTCTTGTTGCAAGAGCTGACGACGGATACAAGTTCGACGGCTGGTATTCAAACGGAGTCAAAGTAAGCAGCAAGGAAGAATACACCTTCACTGCTAACCAAAATGCAAGCTTTTCAGCACAATTCTCACCTGTTGAAACTCAAGCGCCTGAAACAACCGCTTCAAATTCAGGCAGTGACTTTGTTTTCGGCGAGTAATACATGTAATCAAATAATATAGGTATAAACATAATAATAAAGAAAAGAGATAAAAATGACAAAGGGCGAATCAGCTAAAGAAAATTTTATGAGCGGTCTTAACTGCTCGCAAGCGGTTGCCGCTGCTTTTGCAGAAGAAATGAATATGCCAAAATCGCTTGTTGAAAAATTAACCGTCGGCTTCGGCGGCGGAATGGGCAGAATGAGAGAGGTTTGCGGAGCTGTTTCCGGTATGACCTTCGTTATCTCTGCACTTTATGATGACGATAAGTCAGGAATTTATAAGCGAGTTCAAGCTGTAGCAAATGAATTTAGAGAGGAAAACGGCTCAATAGTATGCCGTGAGCTTCTCGGTCTTTCAAAGCCCGGCCCCGATTCGCCGCTTGCCGAGCCTCGCACAAAAGAATACTATAAAAAGCGCCCGTGTCCGGAGCTTGTGGAGCTTGCCGCAGATATTCTTGAAAAATATATTTCAAATAATCCTTATAAAAAATAAAAAAAGTGTTGCATTTTTGTTTTATTTGTGTTATATTATCTAAGCACAAAAACGTGCAACACATAAATGCGCTGGTAGCTCAGCTGGATAGAGTGACTGGCTACGAAACACAAGGTCGACTTGTGGATATTTTGTTAACAACTGAATAAGTTGATATATTTTTATTGGTATGCGCTGGTAGCTCAGCTGGATAGAGTGACTGGCTACGAACCAGTAGGTCGGGGGTTCGAGTCCCTTCCAGCGTACCAAAAAGTCCCGTAAACACTGCGTTTTCGGGACTTTTTACTTTTTGTGATTTTTCAAATTGAATTTATTAATCAAATAATAAATATAGTTTTTATCCGAAAATTAAAATCTCCATATTTGCCTTTCTCGTTAATATTTATAACATATTTATCATAAAAATAATACACATGACCACAATTTGACCACATCGCTTTTCAAAGAAAAAACAGGCAGTCTTGATGTAAAAATCAAGACTGCCTGTTTCTCTGTTCCATTTATAAATATCTAATTTAGATAATACTCTGCCTGAGCACTCCACAGTTCTGCATACTTACCATTTAACTTTATTAGATTTTGGTGTGTTCCGACTTCAACAAGTTCTGCTTTATCAAACACGGCAATATTATCACAGAAAGCGCAACTTGATAATCTGTGAGATATGTATATTGTAGTTTTATTTTCTACAAAAGAATTAAATCTTGAGTACATTGAACTTTCAGAAATCGGATCCATTGAGGCAGTAGGCTCATCTAAAATTACTATTGGGGCATCTTTATATAATGCTCTTGTAAGAGCAAGTTTTTGAGCTTCACCTCCTGAAATTTCCACACCATTTTCATCTAAATCTTTGTAAAGATAAGTGTTTTCCTTATTCGCCATTTTCAGAATACGTTCTTTAATATCCGCTTTTTCAAATGAGTCATATAGCTTAGCTTTATCATAATCATCACTTGCCGCAATATTTTGTGCTGCAGTAAGTGAAAAGATTTTATAATCTTGAAATACAACAGAATATAGTCTAATAATGCTGTCTTTTGTATATTCCTTTATATTAATACCATTGATAAGTATTGCACCTTTAGAAACATCATATAATCGACATAACAATTTTATGAATGTTGTCTTTCCACTGCCGTTTTTGCCTACAATTGCATAGTGTTCTCCACCATTTATCTTTATATTTACATTTTTCAATGCATATGTTTCACAATTAGGATACCTAAAGGATACATTTTTAAATTCAATATCAAAATTATCAGCCAAATCTATCTCTTTCGTTCCATATGTCATTTCATCACGAGTATTTAATATTTCAAAATAGTAATTAACAAGCGGAATAATTTTTTCAGTCTGTCCAAATGTCCAAGTCATTTTCATAACGCCTTTAACAATTTGCAAAAATGAACCACAGTATAGAACTAATGAACCAACACTGAATAATCCTAAAAGTCCTTTCACACCGATGAACAAATACACTCCGAAACCAACTATAGATGCTAAAATTGCTACGATGGAACTAGAACGAGCACACTGTAAAGCTGTTTTTTTCATTATGGTTTCGCCATCGGTAACTATTTTGCTAGTAGCGATGTCATTAATAATGTTTTGTTCTTTATATAATCTTATTTCTTTTCCTGTTTTATAATCTGAAAACAAGTTTAAAAAGTAATAATAGATTTTATTAAGAATCGCATATTGATTTTCTGATTCAAATTGGTTTTGGTTCATTTTCAAAGCAATAAGTAAGATTATTACTGCCATGACGATCACAGAAACAATTACACTGAAAAGAAATATGGGCTTTTCAAAATAGGTATTTCCTGTAGAAGTAAATCCAATTTTAAATAATGGAAGGATTAAAATTATTGACATTACAATCGTAACTATTCCATAAACAAAATCTCTAATCATTTGTGCAAATGTTGAAAAAGAAGAATACACCCTTTCTTGAGATTCTGCATGTTTATGAATTAATTCTTTGAAATCACTATCTTCGAGTTTTGAATATTCAATTTTATATAATTTTTCAGCAATATTTTTCAACTCATTATTATACATCAATGTTTTATGAACGAATTGAATGTCACCTATATAATTGTTCATGAAGAATAGAATTAAATTTATAATTAGAGCCAATCCAATATTTAATATAATTGTATGTACTTCAGCGTTATAGTTAAGTAAATCAATAATCCTTGAAGTAAACCAAATGTTAACAAAAGGCATAACAGCCGTTATTATTGCAATAAATATTGAACTTGGAATAGTATTTTTTTCTAATTTCTGCATTTCCTTAAATGCCAATACTATTGATTTAGATTTATTCATAATTTGCATTCATCTCCTTATAATAATAACTTTGTGATTGATACATTCTATAATAAGCACCCTTTAATGCCATTAATTCTTCATGTGTTCCTGATTCAGTTATTCTTCCATTTGAAATGAACAATATTCTGTCGCAAAATACTGTTGAAGATAAACGATGTGAAATAAAAAAGGAAATTTTATCTTTAGTTATTTCATTATATTTTTTATACAGTTCTCCTTCGGCAATAGGATCAAGTGCCGCTGTTGGCTCATCTAAAATTAGTACAGGAGCATTTTTATATATTGCTTTTGCCAGTAACAATTTTTGTTTTTCTCCTCCTGAGAATTCAACGGCTTCTTTATAAACATCTTTAATCATTAAAGTGTTTTCTTTATCCTTTAATGACTTGATTTTTTCTAATATTCCAGCTTTTTCAAACGAAGAGTACAATTTTTCTTTATCATATTTTTGTGTTGCACTTATGTTTTCAGCTATTGACATAGGCATAAAAAAGTAATCCTGAAATACAACGGAGAATAAATCGAAGTAACTATCTTTTGAATATAAAGAAATGTCTTTGTTGTTTACTAAAACGGAACCTTCTGTTATGTTGTACAATCCACAAAGTAATTTGATAATAGTGGTTTTACCAGCACCGTTTTCTCCTATAATCGCAATATTTTCACCTTTATTTATTTTGAAAGAAACATTATTGAGCGTATTATGATTTGAACTCGGATATTTAAATGATACATTGTTAAATTCTATAGATTCTACGGAGCTGAGATCAATTTTATCATTATTTTCATTTATTTCTTTTTCTTCAAGATATTCTCTATACAAGCCACAAGATTTACAACAATATTCCATTCTTGATATTGAACCAACTAATTTTACAATCCAATTTGAAAATCCTGAAATTATTCCAAAGTAAAATATAAAATCGGAAACATTTATTTTTCCATTATAGGTTAAATATACAAGATAAGAATAAGCAACCAATTCTCTTACAAAATTCAATATTACTCTGACACTGCTTACCTTAAAACTCTGTGGACCGTATTGTTTAGTTATTTTTTCTAAATTGGATATTATTTTTGCAAGTGTATATGTAAAGTAATCTTCAAAATTATATAGTTTTATATCTTTTGAAGCAGATGTATCTTTACTTAAATTATAGAAATAGTAGAATTTTACTGTTGCTCTGCTTCTTGTTTTATTAATAACCAATTCTTTATCATGCAAAAATCTCAAAAGAAAGAATTCTATAGTACAGCTAATAAGAATAATTAAAATCATAAATATATTTATTCTGTAGAGTAATGTCATTGAAGTAATTACACCTACAATACAAACAAAGATTTGCCCCAGATTATCTATAAATGATGCGGCAGGGGAATAGCCGCTTCTGTAAAATTCTGTCGCTTGTTTATTTCTTTTTCGTCCTTCAAGACTTTCAACATCAATATAATCCATATATAGGTTTTTTCTAAATGCAATCATTGAATATCGCATTCGTATAATATTAGAACTTCCTTTTAAAAGTTCTTGCATAAAAGGATCTAACCATGTAATTAGAGTAATCAACAGACTTAACAGTGCAATAATTAATACGAGTTTATTAATTGTTACACCATCAGTTATACAATCAATCATGACTTTTGGTATGTATGCTGTTATAATTGGTTGCAGGACAAGCGCAGGAACTTTTATTATAAAATAGATTAAGCTTTTTCTGTCCCAAGTTAGCCAATTTTTAATCATATATTTAAAGTTATCCATAATTACATCCTCCATTTTATGGCTTGTGTGTTTTTAAAATAAATTTTAATATTTTTCTTTCATCTTTATTTTCTGTTTTCAATTTTTGATATATTGTATTTAATGTTTTTTTGTTCCCATTTTGATTGTATTTAAATGCCAATAATAAAATCTTATACGTTTCGGTTACTATAGTCCCATATTGAGCTATAGTAACTTTATCTATATTCATTCTTTTTAAACATAAAAGAACATTTTGCCTAAAATCATATATTGTTCTTATATTTTGAATAAAAATAGCTGTTCCTTTACCTTTTCTTAGATTAACCTTTTTTATTTTTCTCAATAATTTATCTAACGAATATATTCCTGCAACTGGATGCCAATATCCATCTCTTGCAGTATGTTTTGGAAAAAACATTCTTTTTATATTACCATACAAGGTTTCTTTGGTTATTTTGTTTTCTTTCCAATCGAAATTTATTTTGATAAAATGATTTCTAAAGTATGATGGGGAAGGTTTGATATAATTTGATAGTGCATGTTTAAGGGCATTTGCAATTTCTAAATAACTCAATTCAATGTTTCCGAATACTTCTTTATCTTTTGAACCTATATAACTCGAACAATAAAAACTCATTGTTGTATCATTATATCCATATATTAACCAATCATGGTTGCGCTCCCAAGAAGTATGTACTTTTTCGTTTTGAAAATATTTTTGATTTAACATCAAAATTGCATAGTATCCATTATCAATATGGTCTTTTATAGTTTCAACAATATTATTTGTTTCGGGAAACTCAATTGACTTAAATCTATTAAATTCGAACATGCCGCTATTCCTAAAATCAATTTTATGTATTTTGCATTTTTTAAAATAATATAATTCCAAAAAATCATTTAATATAATATCGTCGCAATCAATATTATTTGCTTCAAGAATTCCGAAATAAAAAGCATTATACGGATACGTAAGCATCATTTTTGGTATTTTATAAGGCAATATTTTTTGTGACACTTTTAGACCTCCTAAAAACACTTAATTATTTAATAAAATATCACAAAACAGTACTTTGATTATTTAAAATTCAATTATGTTGACAATATATGCGATAAAGATATTCTTGTAACAAAAAACAAGTCCTCCATTTAATAGAGAACTCGTGTAAAATCAATATTCATTATTTGTTTTATTTGTATTATTTATATATTATCGTTCAGTATATAACTACTATGTTCATATACAGTACTATGTTGAATTAAAATTATATATTTGCTAAAATAGTTTTGAGATAATATGCTTGTTTAATTAGAAGTATTTATGGAGTTATATATGTATTGGGCATTTGAAGAGTTAAGACAACTTGGTTTCGGTTTTGTATCGGGAAGCACAAATCAGAAATTCAAAACTATACTTGATGAAAATAATATAAAGGAAATTGAAAAGCAGCATTTGCCTGAAGGTATAAATAATAGTTTTAAGAATGGTGGATATAACACATATATCACAACAAATGAGATTGTGTTATATAGAGTTTATGGGTTAACTCCTTCAGGACAAGCCGGAGCCAAGCAGTTTGGTGCGTTTGCAACTACTGAATTTGCATAATCTCGTATTGATGTCAAGATGCGACTTGCATTAAATCCACAGTGGAAGAATGCTTTATATATTGAAGAAAAGATAGTTGTTCCTAAAAATGTGATTTTGAATATTGGGATTGTTGCGCCTGTTAAATTATTGTCGGGCACTATTCTTGAGGGTGGTGCAGATCAGGTTCTACTGCCAGAAAATTGGTCTGAGAAGTGGGTAGTAGGATATCGTTTTGTCACATCAGAACCATTAATGGATTTTCCTGAATATACTATGGAAAAGCCTAATGAAATTAGGCTTAAGTAGTTTTTATGTTTATAATTCAAAAAAAATCAGTATTGAAATAAATAAAAAATGTGTACATCTTAATTCGGCAAGATGTACACATTTTATGATATATTGTTTGATAATAAAGTATTATATTTGATATAAAAGTTTGTCTTTATAAAAGATTTTCAAATTGTATCTTTATCCAATATGGAATACTTTCAATATTCTGTTTTAGTAAACTTCTTATTTCTCTATTTATATCATTATCGTCAATATCTGAAATATCAAATTCACTAAAAATATGTTCATTGAGATATAAGGATGTTTCTCTTGGTATTCCCATTTCAATTAGTTTTCTTGTTATGAGATCAAAAGCTCCACATTGCATACAAGTCAGAAAAATGCTTTCTGGATTTTTTATATCGAAGATAGGTTTTAATAAAATAGGGACATGAAAAGATACAGTATTTTGTAATATTTCAATTGTTCCCTCGATTTCCTCAGGATCATCATACTTTTTGTTATCTAATATTTCATATAATGATGTTCCTTTTGCCCATTTCATACATAAATTTTTCAACAATCCTCTTCCAGGTCCTTTTTGTAGTTGAGGAGCTATATGTTTATTATACATATAATTTGTGGATTCGTTATCTCTTAAGAACTTTAACATTCTATCTAATTTTGCTGTAGCACCACGCTCCGTTGGAGTAGAAGGGACATCTTCCGTATAATTATTGTAAATTTCTTCCAAAACAAATGGATCCCAATATCTATTTTTCAAACATATTTCTTTTGGTATTGATAAATTATTCAATTTATAGATTATAGCTGCTACTTGATCTTTTGATAAATCAATTCCGACATTACTCATTTTTTCAAAAGACTCTTCACCATATCTTAAAACAGACTGTCTAATATACGAAACCAAATATCCATATTTTTGCATACTAATATCTACTGGCTTTTCAGTATTTATAACATCTATTATATCGGTTTTATACTCATCAAACTTTTTTTCATAACCAGATGGTAATTCCATATTTACATCTTCAAATAAACTTGTTTGTTCATATCCATCTGTTTCTTCAAAAGCTGATTCATCCATTACAAAAGTTCTACCAATAAAATCTTTAAGAAGTCGACCAGCGCGTCCTCTTAAATTTGCCATTTCGTAATTTGAAAGTTCAGCAACATTATTTGTTCTTCTAGTATATAAATGTGGATTTCTTATTATGATATTTTGAGCTGGCATATTAACACCCTGCATTAATGTAGTAGTACAAACAACTGTACCAATCCACTTTTTTGAAATTGCTTTTTCAATGGTGCTTCTAACATGCATTGGTAATTTACCATGATGATATGCAACACCATTTTTTAAACTTTCACACATAGAATAGTTTGCGTTTATTGTATCTCTAAAATAATCAACTAAATCCTCAATTGGTTTCTCTGAATTAAAACCTGAAATGTTTGTTGCAATTTTTCTGGCATAATTAGATGTTGGTGCAAAAATTATATTTTGTTCTTCTTTACCGACACAATCAATAAAATTTTGTAAATATCTATAATAACATTCATCATAATTATTCTCTCCATATCCTATGATAGATGTGGAATCTTTAATTTCTTCGCAAATTGGTTTTTTAGTTAAAATACAGTATTGTTTAAAATAGTATTTTCCTTCTGCTTTTTTTATACTATATGTCAAATTTAAAACAGGGCTAATTTCTGTAACAATTTCTTCAGTTTCAAAACCAAATATTGATTCACCAACATTATCTATTTCTTGAATTCTCGGTCCAGACAAGATTACTTGTTTAAGATTTTCTTTATATCTAAATTCCGTTAGAGTGTCAAAAAGAACTTTAGCTCTTTCTTCAGTAGAATCAGTAATTCTTTCAATATTTTGTATTTCATCAACTACTAATACTAAATTATTGTTGAATACATTTTCTGCTGATGAAAATGCTGATATTGCTTTTTCTTGTGTCAAAACATAAATATGTATTTGTTCATTGTTGTTTTCTTGAATATATGAATTAGAAATTGTAAAATTCTCTATGCCAATTTCTTTCAACATTTGATTAAAATCTTCTGTTACTTGAGTCATTAAACATAATGTTGGAACAATGTATACAATATCAAAAATACTTTTTGTTAACTTCTCAACTAATTTTAATAGAATGACGAAGGATTTTCCGGCAGATGTTGGTGCAGAAATGCCTATACTTTTTCTTTGCTCAATGCTATTCCATATTTGCATTTGAAAGTCTGTAAGTAAAAATTTTTTATCATTTACTTGAACTTCATTATTATTTTGATTCAAAGTGGTTGTAATTTCATCAATTAGACTATTCAAATGAGAAAAACTTATGTTGTTCTTATCAAATTTTTGGTCAACAATAATGGCAGATGTAGGATACCCAATCCTAGATAAGAATTTAATAATAACATCTTTTAAATTGAATTTTTCTTTATCAGCATGATTCCATAACAATGCAATTATGGTTACCACAAAATTCACACTGTGTTTTTCCATTGAAGTTAAATAATCAAGACACCTTATTGTATTGTAAATCAATTCATCGGTCACTTGATATTCTTTATCTGAAAAACCTAGTTTTTGAGCCATTAAATAATAATCAATTTTTAACCATTCGTTTAAAATGTTTTCTTTAAAGTTATCCATATTCTCCACAATTAGATTTTATTTTGAAATTCTGTTGCTAATTCTTCTAACTTCCATACAGGAAACACTATGTAATTTATCCTACTTAGAATAGGATGGGTTTCTATATTTATTTTTGAATTATCAAAATTTTTAAATCTATCCTCTATAATTCTCTCGATTTGATTATATATACTATCATCACTTAAAACATTTATTTTTTTATTTTCATTGTACATTACTAAACAAACAAGTTCTAAATGCGGATTATCGATTGTATTGTTTAAATAACTTTCAGCAATTTCATCAAGTTCTGGAGATAAAAAATCTTCATGAACATACAAATTCAATTCTTTACTCAAATTTTCATAAGTATTCAAAATACTATCTAATGATTTCTTAAATGCTGAATTAAACTGATAATCACTAGTATATACTTTTGCTTCTCCTAAAACAAAAACATTCTTATCGTCGTCTTTTCGATAATGGATTGCATCTGCACCAAATCTTTCCATCTCAGAAGATGTTGTGATTTTCATTTTTCTTATTAGTGGTGTTGCTTTCATAAATTTCTGTATAAAATGAAATAGTAATAATTCACCCATTTGGCCTTGACTGAGTAGTTTATCACATTCATTGTTACCTCTAAATTTTTCTTTTGCTTTTCTTTGAACAGCAGAACTAGCTGCAGCACGGCTTTTTCCGTTTTGCATCTCTTTTTTGAGAAGTTCCTGATATTTTTCAGAATCATACACCCAATCCACTATTGTATCATAAAGTTCATTAATAAACTCTGTGCGCAATTCTCGAATATCTTGATAAGCTATATTTGCACCAATATGAGTATCTTTATTTGGAATAATATCAAAATTTTGTTGTATTATGTGGATGTTATTAAATAATGCATCATTATTGATTAATTTAGATTCAATGTCGGCTTTTGTTAACATATTGATTGTATCCTCAGCAAAAATTAATATGGAAAGTAAAACAATTCAAATTAATTATATAACAAAAAAGAGTTTCTTTCAACATATTATTGTGATCTGAAATTATAGTGATATTAAAGTTCAATTTAATTTTACTTTTTCATATTTATTTTGAACATTAAGAATATCTTCATAGCATAATTCAATCCATTTGTTATATTCTTTATCAAAATTGTTATCAGGTTTTTCATTCAAATATGAAAATTGTTCTAATCGTGCGTGTAGGTATTCAGCATATAAATTACTAAGAATTGCAAAAGGCATATCTTGATATTTATCAACGCTCCTTTTTCTTTCCTTTACAGCTTGCTTCATAGTTGTTTTCCAACTATCATCTTCTAATCCTAAACAATTGAGTAAGTATTGATTTCTTGCCTTATTATATAAAGCGTAATCATCCCAAATATAATCTCTCATTAATTTGAAATTTAACTTATTTTTATATTCAGTCAATTTTAAAACCTTATCAAACCATTCTATTGCATGTTTGATATTTTTAACTATTTCGTTAGAATCTTCTATTTTTAATATTTTAAATTCTTCACGATCATTTTTAGACAAAATATTAAAATAATCTTTATTTAATGATTTAGCAATTTGTTTACATGCAGTTTTTAAACTAGATAATCCTAAATAATCATACAGTAAACAAAGAAGCATTTTGTTTTTTATTAAATTTGGTTCACTTTCTATAATTTTAGATAATTCGTATAATTCATCATTTATATCTTCAGGTTCAGAGTTTATTGAATACTCATATTCTGTTCCGCTCATCATTTTATGATAACTAAACACTTCCTTTAAGATTAGTATGGCAATTTGATATGATTTAAAATCCTTTCTTGAGTTTTGTTCACTATTTATTCTTTCAAGTTCACTCACATATTTTCCCCAACATTCGTTATTATCTAAATATACAAATATGACTGTTCTATCAATTATAAACTGCAACCTTTTTCCTATACTATTTGGATCTATTTTTTCATACTCCTGCTTAAAGAAATTATTTATACTCCTTTTATCTGCTTTTTTAAGTTCTTTTTTATTGTTCTCTGGAATAATTGAAATAAAACCAGGAGCATATTTTTCATCTAATAAAGGATTATCACTATAAATGATTTTTAAGTATTTTTTATAAAACTCTTTCCAATTTGTATCAAATAATTTTTTGAAATTTTCCTCATTGTAGTCTGGGCTATCAATTAAGATATTATTTAATAATTCACATATGCCTTCTTTATTGAATGCAGTATTTTGATAATGAAATAAAGGGGATTCTTTTGGAATTTCATTTGAATCTACTCTAATAATGCAAACAAAATTTTCTGGATTCCCTTTAGATATTGCCCCTGCTTCAAAATTAATCCATGGCGCAAAAACATTTTCTTTGGTAATAAAGAAAATACCTTTTGTACTTTGTTGAAGTGCTTCTTGAATTTTAGGTTCCCATAATTCGCCGATTTTAATATTTTTACTAGAAAACCATGCCTCAATTTTAAATGTATTGTAGAACCAATCGTAAAAGGTAGAAGCTATTTGTTTGCTTTTCTCACCACTCCAACTTATAAAAATTTTATTTTCCATTTCAAACCCTCCTGTTATATTTTTTGCATTAAATAGCATAAATTTGTAGATATGTCAATACAATATGCAAAAGTGCACAAAAAACCTACAAAAATGTATATATTAAAACGATCTTACAATACATAAGTATATAAAAATGCAAACAGTAACAAAAATTTTTAATAAAGTTCATCAAGGATAGGATAATCAAAAACTTTAAAATTAATTTCAAAAAAAGATTGACACGTGTCAAATACGTGTGTATAATTATATTGAAAAATATGGGAAACGTAAATTATAGAAAGGAGATTGTCCAATGTTTTATAGAAAGGATTATTAAATAATTTAAGAAAGGAGAAACCTGATATGAAAACACAGGAATTAATTTCGATTGCTGTTAAAGCAGGTTGTGAGGTTATTGAATATGATAATCATTATTGTCTTAAAAAAGATTTTAGTGCCAACATAGTCATAACCGTGCCTAAAGTGTCTGACCTTGTTGTGCAGCTGGTTGAAAAGATTAAAGAGTTATTAGGTATATAAACTAATGTTCTTGTACGAGGTGGGATTTCCCATTTCCCACCTTTTTCAAGAGTCCTGTGTTAATAGATATCAAATAAAATATATAAATTTGTTTTACAAAGGAGGGTATGATGATGAAAGAAAAAAATTTTATAAGTTATTTTGCAGTATTTAGTATAAATGAAGATCAAAAATATTTTGTGGATTTTCCAGATTTACAAGGCTGTTATACTCAAGGTGATTCATTGGAAGAAGCAATTTGTAATGCTCATGAAGCTTTAGCAATTTATTATCAAGAAAGATTAGTAGAGTTACCACCAGCATCAGATTTTAGTTCAATTTGTAAAAAATATACAGATTCTATTATTCAATTAATTGTTCTTGATACAAATAAATGTATTGTAAAATCATTACGAACTGTAAAGAAAACATTAACAATACCAGAATGGCTAAATGGATTATCTGAGAAATATAAAGTTAATTTTTCACAAATACTAAAAAATGCATTAATTTGTTATTTAAAAAACCTCAATTCAATTACTGAACAGGATAAGAGAATGTTAGAGGAATAGTGCTTTTATAATAAAGTTGTTTAATAGTAAAGAGGACCTTGAAAATTAAACAACGACAAAATAATTTTTATCCTGGCTCAGGACGAACGCTGGCAGCGTGCCTAACACATGCAAGTCGAACGCAGCTTGATTTCAGATTTTTTCGGAATGACGAATGATATGACTGAGTGGCGGACGGGTGAGTAACGTGTGAGCAACCTGCCCTTCAGAGGGGGATAGCGTCTGGAAACGGACGGTAATACCGCATAACGTACATTGATGGCATCATTGATGTACCAAAGCTATTGCGATGAAGGATGGGCTCGCGTCTGATTAGATAGTTGGTGGGGTAACGGCCTACCAAGTCGACGATCAGTAGCCGGACTGAGAGGTTGAACGGCCACATTGGGACTGAGACACGGCCCAGACTCCTACGGGAGGCAGCAGTGGGGAATATTGCACAATGGGGGAAACCCTGATGC
>OHAJ01000718.1_pt1 | contig 24691 bp, 29 predicted proteins | sample 1577101 | NCBI WGS metagenome assembly OHAJ01 (sample SAMEA3541531, study PRJEB24748) | human gut metagenome | biome: human gut; feature: human-associated habitat; material: faeces | place: China | collected 2012
CGCTTGTCGCATCTGGATCGTCCAACATTGAGATACATAGCTATTGGCTTTTGAACAGTGGGGATATCTTCAGAAACAGGCTGAAAAATGGATATATCCAATACCTGTATTAGAAGCATTTATCGCAACCAAGACTTGTATCAGCAACAATCATTCTGCAGCGGGTTACGTTGGCTATTGGACATGGGATAAAGACATTACGACTGAGTATGCCTATTCTTGGAATAATTATCCTTCTTACTGTTTTATGATTGGCAAGGTATAGCAACAGTGGGGAAATTCTGCAAGTTTGTCGGGATATGTAGCAGTATGCATATTTCCTATATCATTTACAACAACTGATTATACTGCGGTAGCTACAGGAGTAATGAGTGCTGCTGATGCAACCTTTGGCAAAGAGAATTACGTGAATAATATACTTTGGGATTTCACATCGGAAAGCCAGGTAGCTTTTCGCTTGTCGCATCTGGATCGTCCAACATTGAGATACATAGCTATTGGCTTTTGAACAGTGGGGATATTCAAATTCAACAGGAGTTACTTTCCCTATCGCATTTAAAGAGTGTTATGCCGTTGTAAGTAACGCTCACAGCAACACCACTGGAAATACCGATCATTATCATCTCTTAAGTTGGACATCAACAGGAGCCGCTTTTGGTTATTGGAACATGAGTTTCTATGGTACCCTTTATATCGCACTCGGGGTTGAATAAACAGTGGGGATATTCAACTGTCGGCTCAGGCGCTTGGGCTTTAAAATTCAATGGTGTTTATACGGCAGTAGTTGTTGGCGCCCCTGGCTTTCCGGCAAGAGAGTTTTGTGGTTTTACTTTCGATTACACCCTTACCGGATGGAGTTTTGCAGCTGGATATAATAGCCCCGTTTCATACATCAGGCCCACCACTACTGCAATTTCACTTGGATATTGAACAGTGGGGACTTTCAACTGGGCAAGCTGATCTCACAACCATATTGCCGTTTCCAATGACAGAATCGTTTATAAGTCTTTGTTGCGCCAATTCTTACTGGACGAATGCTGGATGCGATGTTTCTAATACAGCGATCACTTTATCTCAGGCTCAAACAGACAAGGCATCCACACGGCATTATGGACCTTTATGTTGGATCGTTTTGGGGAAATAGACAGTGGGGATTTGATAGTGGGACAGCTGAAAAGAATATAGTCATATTGCCTTTGCCTGTAATAAATCCTCTGTCTGGCTTTGCATGTTTGACAGACAGCAATGGAGCAGGAGATATCGGGATTAAAAGTATGTCGTCAACTTCTATTGTTGTGGACGTTGATACAAATAAGGCCGCAAGTCGTAATTTTTACTGGCTTGTTATAGCGCTGTAAACAGTGGGGATATTGTTCATCACGTACAGCAACATTTCCAATTCCGTTTCCAGCTTCGGCACTATTCATTGTAGCCGTACCAAAAACCACAAGCACGTCAGCTACGGCAACCGGAGCAGAATATTTAGGTACTACCAGTGTTAATTTATACCTTCATGGAACTTCGGGTTGGTATTTCGTAGGCGGCCATTGAACAGTGGGGAATTAATAGCGCTGGTAACAACGGAAGCGAGGGAGAAAGCGGTTGGTACGCATTTCCTGTGAATTTTAATTCTGCTTGTTTTGCCCTATTTTGCGGACTAAGAAACACCGATACCAACAACCCAACAAACTACGATTCAGAAGTACAGCCACGTAACTGGACAACCACCAAATTCAACGTATACAAACAAAATTATGGCGGGAATCCATGGTTTGGTAGTTTCATTTGGTTTGCTATTGGCCGATAGCCAGCCAGTTACAAGCTATAACCCTACTGCTACCCTCTGAGTTACGTGTAGACATGAAAAAATTTGTATTTGTAATACTCGTTGCTGCAAAAGTATATTCGTAATTTATAGCCCTCTTACTTCCGTAAATACCAATTACAGAGTTAGTAAATTTAATTGGAAATGTTTGTGTTGATTCAGAATTTCCATATCCCCACTGTTTCTACCAGCAAACGGCAAGGTATCCTAAGCCAGTGAAAGTATATCGAGAATCAAAAACGAACCCTGTAACCCCAACATTGACATTATTAAAGTGGCTCATTGAATGCCATAAAAATGTTGATCCTTTTGCATCATATCCTGTAGAAAAAGCACAGAATGTACCGTTTACTGAAAGTGGCAAAGTGAAATTAACATTCTTATAATAGGCTGGATCAAAAACAGTAAATCCCCACTGTGGCTAACAGCCTATGCCAACACATGAAACATAACTGCTCCCTATAAAGTTTGCTCCATATCCGCAAATGAATTTTTGCATATCTATTCCAACTAACCAAGGTACTGCTTCCTCTTTAGGTTCATAATATGTCTTGGTTGCCATCGTTATATAATGGGATGTAAAAGGAATAGACCAGTAACGATAATCTGTTGGATTTTGTGACTCAACATAATATCCCCACTGTTCAATGGCCGCCAACGAAATACCAGCCAGAAGTTCCATGAAGGTATAAATTAACACTGGTAGTGCCTAAATATTCTGCTCCAGTTGCCGTAGCTGACGTGCTTGTAGTTTTTGGTACGGCAACAATGAATAGTGCCGCAGTTGGAAACGGAATTGGAAATGTTGCTGTACGTGATGAACAATATCCCCACTGTTTACCGTCCTACAGCGAACAACCTTGACGTCTGTGTTCCGTTCCAGCGATCATCATTATACCCATTACAAAGTCTGTAATTAATATTAGTGTTGCTTATGCCATAGACGAAAGTTTCACAGTTATCTGGTGAAATTACATTCGCATAATATAACTCACTGAACGCAATAGGATACGTTATAACACGATCATTACCAGAATTGGTATATTTTCCCCACTGTGGCTATATACCAATTGCTAACCATTGTACTGGACCTAATTGGGCAATATCAGGCTTATTGCTTTGATAATTCATTGTGGTGATGGTAGTTGTCGTTATATGGCAAGATGCATTACACCAAGAACTGTCAGCGGAAACAACAGCAGTAAAAGCAACCTCAAAAGATATAGGTAAACTCACTGTTTGACCTCCTCCGCCGACATTTTCTCCCCACTGTAGAATTAAACCATTTGCGAATTTTACATAGCCATTTTGAGCCAACAACGAATCGACTATACCACCATTATTAGCGGCTCCAGCAAGCAAATGAACAAAAGCAGTTGTAGCAATTTGAGTATTATTTACTGTCTTGGCTGCTGTTGGTGCTGTAGGAGTTCCTGATAAAGCTGGGCTAACTTTCTTTGCATATTCGTCCAAATCTGTCGTTTTTGCATAATCACTTAGATCAATTCCTTCTAACGCTGCCAAAACATATGCACATGTTGCAATTATATCTCCACCTGTTCCTTTTTCCGCTGTAGGGGCTTTAGGCTCCCCGGTTAAAACAGGACTTTCTTTTTTTGCATAATCTGCTAATGCATTAATAATTGCTGCCATTGTAGCAATCTGTTTAGTATTAGTCCCTTTAGTAGCTGTTGGTGCTGTAGGAGTTCCCGAAAAAGCCGGGCTAATAAGCGATGCCAAATTATAGAAATAATGTACCGAAAAAATCGCTGTACCATCAGTTATATTTTCACCTTCAACAGCATTAGTAATAGCGCTTGGAATAGATGCACCAGAGGTACCCGCAGTTTCACAAACTAAAAAACCACCTGGTAAGGTGGCATCGGATAAAATATCATTCTTTTTATATATTGTATTTCTTTCTAAACTTCTAACAGGGCTATCCAATATAGCCGACAATTTGCTTTCTATGAGCAACTGTTTCCACGTTTTCTGTGCTGTTTTATATTTTAATTTAGCTATATCATTATTTGCATTTAATGCAAGCCATACAGAATAGTCACGTGCATTTATTGGTTCATCTTCTGCTATAGTAATCCCATTAGCAACTTTAGATGTAACACGCCATTTGCAAGCGCCGTCCAAAACCTCTTCTCCATCAGTATCAGGCCAAGTAGGTTCTGCTTCCGCAGTAACACCTTCCTGAATACAAATAAGTTGATATTTAGATGTCAAATTAGGTGTTGTTGCAATGTCATCTATATGATACTGTGTTTTATTCTTACGTATATTTATTGCTTGAAATAAATAATTATCTTTAGTATCAGATAAATTGGCCAAAGCATTGAAAAATTCCATCGGCGGTGGTTCTGACTCCTTCAAATACCCCCACCCTCTTAAATAGTTTTCATCTGGCCAATTTAGTAACTCTCCAATAGCAGCGCCAGATGCAAATATTTTTGAAAAATCTGGTTGAACAATAGACATTTATATCAAACTCCCTTCTATTTGTAATATTCTCGCAAACGTACCTTTTGAAAATCCAACAAAATTACCAATATTTTTGCCATTCCTACTAAATCCGAAAGTATCTCCGCCATTAAACCAATAAATGTATATAACCCCAATTCCGGCGCCTCTTATTATTAAATCCAAAGCGTTTATCAGCTTAAGTTCATTAGGTGTAACGACCCTACCTATACCAATTCTCATTTTTGCGTTACCAGCATTGATAGCAATTACTCGACTCACACCAAACATTCGCTTAATACTGTCAATAGTACTTTGCCTACTTCCATCTGTGGTATTTTTAGCAATTTTTGAAAAAATAGCCAAACGATATTCGTTATCTCGAAGTTCAGACGAGCTCAAATAAGGTTCTCCGTATCTTCTAAATCTGGCTTTACCAAAGCTATTATTACCATGGTCAGGAAATCCGAAAAAGTCCACAGACATTGATGCATCAACTTTTCTGCTAATATCGGCAACCTCTCCACACATATCAAGTTGTTTACCAACGGCAACATCTGGCCATATCTCTGTCCTGATTTGTTTTTTCAGTGTGTTATGAAAATCAAATTCTTCTCCAATTGTTTCAAGCAATGCTTTAATAATTTTTCTGTCAGAGAATTGAGATAAAAGTAAATTAAGCATCCTTTCTTTTGATGTCAGCATGATTTAATCTCCATTGCAACAGTGATATGTTCGGCATCAAATACAGCAATCTCCCCACGATCTATAGGAATACTTTTCTCTGTATAAACCTGATCATCTTCAGATACAACTATCTCCATATAACCGATGCCATTAACTTTAGAATAAATAGGTCCTAAAAAACGTTGAGCGATAACATCCTTGCCCATTCCAAGGTTGCTACCGCTCTCAATGATGATATCTTTTATTGTATTAACTAAATCTCCTGGTAAATTTTCCTCCTTATATTCCCAAACTGTAACTTTGATATAAATCGGAATTTCTTTAGGACGATTAAAATAAACTTTTTCTGGAGTCCCTTCACTATCAATTACAGTCATTTCTATGGACCCATTGCTATCAATACCAATAGGTCCCTTTTCTAAAATAGTCTGTGCAATTTGAATATCATCACCGCCATGAATAATAACCTCAAAACTATGCGGCTTCATTCCATCAACAATTTCGTCAGATCGATTTTCATACACAGTCACACTATCTACGTCCGGAAGATCTAACAATGCGGCCTTTATACTTTCTTTCATAGCACGACTCGTTCGGAATACTGCTGCAGCATATCGTTGACGTAATTCTGTTGTAGTTTCAAGATTTCTACCCACATAAGCCGCTGATTCATTACTAGCAGCAGTCCACCCATCGTAGTTGGTATTAATAGACGTTACTGTTTTTAATAATGGATCTAACGGTCCATAATTCTCGGCCACAAATTTGATTGGTGTCCCAACTTCGATAACAGTAAAAGTTTCCGTAGGAACTACTGTACCACCATATCTGCGATCAGTCTGATTAAGCACTAAGTTTCCATCCAAAATGCTGCCAGACCACTCATCTCCAGATATTTGCTGTAAAAGTTTTGAATAAACTGCCTCAACATTATCTCCTGTCACTGCAGTATAACTAACACGCACTGATTTATTTAATATAAATCCGAACGAATCACCTTCAGTAACGTTCGGGATAAATAAAGTAACGCTTACGCAATTGTCAAGAGTGATAATATCAGGAGCAGCAATATTATACTTTTCTCCATCACTACCTTTTACCTGGCAATTTGCAGGTAAAACAAAACCATTGCGACCATAACAAACTTCATAAAAATATGTATATTCTTCTCCACGCCGCAGAACATTACTATACATAACAGTATTATCAATACTTCCATCATCAGCAGTCATCGGTGAACGTGCATAATAATCATATTCAGCAAGTTGCCACTGCTGGTCAGACTCCTCTGCAACTAGACTCAATATAATAGCAATTACACTATTAGGCTTTCGGCTTACTGCCTGACCAACTTTACTCTCAAATCTATCAAAAAGATTACTTTGTATTTCAGGCAGTCTCATTCTGACAAAACCTTGTGGTGTAACACCATACTTAGTATTACTATTTATCGCCATACCCCAGCACCTCCTTCCTGGTAATCAAACCGTATTCTGTTGACACTTCATAATTTATAATCAATGTCCGGACTTTGACCTGATAATCCAGTTCCAACGCATTTAAACTTTTCACATCATCAACCGACAATATTTGTTCACTCAGAATTTGTTTGATCAACTCTTGATTAGGTTGCTTAACAAGAATATATTCGAGGTAAGGCACGCCCCAAGTAGTGTCCAAAAACCATTCTCCGAGAAAAGTCAGTAGCTTAACTTTTATTTGTTGAGCAACTCGTTCGGCGTTATCAATCAGCAAAAAATCTCCATCTTTAATCAAGATATCATGATCATTTGCATGTAATGCAATATCAACCATAGCTCGGCCTCCTTATTGCGGTCCAGATGTATTTCCACCGCCTGTTTCAACACCGCCATGAGTATGATCCGTTAACGATATACCACTCGCTATAACATCACCATCACAAGTAATATTCCCTGACATTTTCGATGTTCCGGAGCAAGTGATATTTCCTTTTATATTTACATCACCAACAATATTAATTTTTTGATCAGGCGTTAAGCTAATCGAAGTCGGACCATTAATGATTTCAACGTTATCTGCAGATATTGATTGTACTTTTCTCATTCCGACAAAACATACTGCATCAGTTAAATCATACTGCCTCGGATCATGATTATCACTATCACTTTTACCAAGCCATTCATCTAAGCTGCGTTCAGCAAATGCAATCCAGCAACTATCTCCAACTTTTACAGGATAGGTTATCTGAGCATTTCCTGCATGTGGCATAAAAACTGGTACGCCGATTATCAAAGGATAATCTAAAATATCTCCATCTGCAGTATGATATTGCAAAGATGGTTTTACTGTAGCCATACAAGTACCAGCATCAAACGAAATTATTTCCCCAGGCATTCCCGTCCTAATTTCACCAATACGCTGTTTCATAGCTTTATCAATGGCTTCAACGCTAGGATTTGGGCTCGCTTTTCCAACACTTGAAATTGAATTCATTTTTTATCCTCTCCTCCAATCTCATATACTTCCATATTAGTGTGCCATTTTTTCCCTCTGTATTCTCCAGTATGTTTTAAAGATTCAATTTTAAACCAACCTGTTACTGGCTTGCTTTCAAGATAAATCAAATCTCCAGGATTCAGTGTCGGCTGCAGCAAAGAACAAACTCTCCAGCCAGCCTTTTTCTCTTTTCCTTTATTTTTTTTCGACTTTTTACTTGATGTTTTTTTTATTTTTTTAGCAGCTTTAATGATCCTTTCTGGAGATCCAATAAGTCCACTATCTGCATTTAACTTTATCGCTATAACTTTAGTACTACCGCCATCTTCTATGATTTGCAACACATTGTTTTGTATAGACCAAGACAGCCCCGATGCAGCACATACTTTTTCAAGGCAAGTTCTCCCAGGACCTATATAACTAAAGCCATTAGCATAGCTGCAGTAGCTCAAATCCTCAGCGAACTGAACAACTAATCCCATTGCAGCAGCAACATCCTCAATAACTTTTCGCCCAGAAACACTTGCAGCATATGATAAAGACACAACACAATCACGGATTGCAATTTGCCCATCAGATAGCTCCAATTCAGTAACCATATTTGCTCCTTTAAGGGATGTCCATGCTTTTAAAACTGCGCCAACAAAAATACGTCTAAGACCGATATCTTCACTATATCCAGCTTCAAGAATACAAATGCTATCATCTCGTTCAAATATCTTTGCTGTTTTATCAGATAAATTAAAGACCTGCAAGCGACATTTGTTAGTCTGCTTTGTCAGGTCTTTGTCAATATCAAATGTTATATTTAACGCATTCTCTTTAGGCTTACCTTCAATAACAATACCATCACTGCCCTCTACCCCAACCAGTAAACGATAAACACGGTCAAACTGTTTTCCCATAAAACTCTGCCTCCGTCACATAAATCAAACTGGCAGCGCCGTTCGAAAAACTGCTACGAGTTATCTTTTCAAGGTCTGTTAGAACAATTAATTCCCCTGAAGGAATACCTGGCCTGTGATGATTCATCAAAAGCGGAAAGTTTGGCACTATCTTAAGATTACAGCATAACGGTTTTTTATCGTTATCCCATAAATGTAGCGTCCAAAATTCACCGACTGCATTCCAAGTTAACCGAATCCTATACTGGACATTATCTAAGACAACTTTAGTAACAATATCATTGGCGTCATTGAATTTTATTGCTTCCATACGTTCACCATCCTAACCCAATGCTGTTCATTATGTCCTGTATTTTCTTTACTCCCCAGTCAACTCCTTGAGCAGCTATAGATTTATTCAACGGCTTTTCTTCTCCAGTATCTTCAATTTCTTCAGAATCACTGCTAATACTCCCAATATCTGTTTGCGTTGCAGTACCACCATCAGCTGCAGTTTCTCCTGCACTATCTCTTGCAGACTCATCAACAATATCTTCCGGTACCTCAGTGGTTTGTGTAGCAACTTTCGTTATATGAACAAACGAACAATTTACCCATATGATTGATTTACTTTCATCATTGCGAACTGGCCTTGCGCTTGTTAAAACCATATCTGACCAAATTTTATCAGGCCTCACTATGGTAACTGGCTCTTTATTATCGCGGATTTGCTCAAGCGCCGATAACCCACTAGCAAACTTATGTTGACCATGGCTATTTTTATAAAACCATGTTACTGGATGTGACGAAATTCCTATCGTCATATCCACCTTGATTGCTTTATTTATAATTGAGTCATGTATTTCAAACCCAGTTTCAACCGGATGCTCAGTTACCTCTTGATCCATCTGATATTCAAAAGATCTTACAATATCAACCTTCAAAGTCCCTATTTCAGTTGGATTCTTGGGGTTTATCCCTAAAATATCAGCTAACATTTAGTTATCCTCCAATATTGGGAAATCATAATCAAACCCGGAAGAAAGATCGAATTCATAACCATTAGCAGGCTCAATCGCATTAGCAACACCAACTCCAATTTCAGCAGGTGTTGCATTTGTTTTCGCAAATATATTTATATTATTAGTATGTGTACTTTGATCAGAATAATTTCTCGTGTTTGATCGGGCTACACTTTTAGCAATATAATCATTACCAGTGTTTTTATTCGCTCCACCAAGATAAATATTACCAACCCAATCTCCAAATTCAGAAAGCTTTTTACGAGGATTCCATGCCGCTATTTTCGCTTGAAAACTTTCAAATTTACTAATGCAGCTATCTATCCAATTTACAATATCTTTGAAGGTATTAATGAAAGGTTGAATTGCACTTACCAATGGAGCAATCGATTTAGAAAATTCGTCTTTCAATTGTTCCCAGCGGCGACTCAATTCTTTTATAAAATCTTTCCACGAGCCAACATGCCGCCCGATAACACTGTCGCCGCCTTCTATCCATACATAAAGATCTTGAATAGCCAAAATTACAATAGCAATAGCTGCAGCAATCAGTGCAAATTTTGCAAAAGGAACAATCGCCATTGCTATACTTCTTGCACTTCCTGATCTAAAAACAACTTGTGCCCCTGTTGCTAAAAGGTAGGCATCCTTTATCCCTAAAATAACATCTTTTAACAATTTCATTCCAGTCAGTAAACTATTCCATTTAGAAACAACAAAAAATGCAGATGCATAAATAACTAATAATTGAAATCCAGCTACAAAATTATCTATATCGATATTATCAATATAATCACCAATGCTTGCGAACCCTTTCGCTATAGAACTAACAATACCGGTCTTTTTTTCTAACTTCGAGAATAAGTTACCAAGAGCATTTGATACTCTTACCCCTGCCTGATTAACCGTCCAAGGGATTTTTCCCATTTCACGTTTCAACTTTTCAGAGCTCTTCCTAATTGCATCGAAAACATCTATAGCCGTTAGTTTACCTTCTTTACCAAGTACCCTAAGCTGGCCAATCGTTGTTCCCATACCTTCAGCAATAGCTTTAGCTAAACGTGGCGCTTGCTCCATAATAGAATTCAACTCATCACCACGGAGTACGCCAGAACCTAAAGCTTGCCCCAACTGTATAAGTGCGGCCTGTTGAGATGCAGCACTGCCACCACCAATCATCATTGCTCTGGATACATCTTCAGTAAAACCTAAAACATCTTCGGCACTTTTCCCTAATTCAGAAGAATTCCTCGCTACTGATGCATATAATGTAGCAGTAGATGCATATGCCTGTCTGGTATCAATAGCCATGCGGTAAAGTTCTTTTTGTACCATCAAAGATTCTTGCTGATTTTTAGTAGTCAATGCAACCTGTCCATTAACAACTTTCCATTCATCAACCATCCTGATAATGTTCCCTAAAGAAAGAGTAACTCCCAAAAAAGCTAATGCACCAACAAACTTATTCTTTAAGCCGGTTAAAGTACTATCCATCTTGTGCAGTTCTTCATTGGCACCACGAGCTTTAGATTCAATACCAGAAAACGCGCTTTCTGTTTTTTGTTTCGCACGCTCAGATGCATTACCAACTGTGGCCATGCCTTTACTAGTCATGTCAGCAGCTCTAGTAGATGCTGTCCCAACTTCACTAAGATTTTTTTTGATTTTTCCTATTTTACTTTCAACTGCATTTATATTTTGTTCATTAACTTTAAAACCAATACCTATTAACAATTCTCTTAGCTTCAATGTTCATCACCATCCTTTTTGGGATGCTCTGCTGCATAACGTTGTATATCAGCCTCCATGTCGAGCAACGCATTGATTTTCAATAAATCAACCAAATTAACAAGACCTAATTTAAGTTCCGTCATTGTTACTTTCCCAGCTAATACCGGACGCCATATCAATGACTCTCTACTTAAATCAGGTCTTAATTTACCTGGTATTGTTATTTCTTCTTTATCCCAAGCTCCTGAAGGATTCCAGAAAGGTCGGGAAGATTCTCGAAAAAATCAGCATAATTTACCTCCAAGACGAAGTACATCAACTGAATCATTTCTTTTAATCGTCCTGCAAAAATATTATCCGAAATATTTTTTTCTAATTTTACAGGAGTTTCATCTGACGGCCTTTTGATAGAAATAAAGTCTTTGTTAATTATCCTATTGGCAAAGTTTACCAGGACTGGTCCCTTTAAATTTTTACCAACACCAGAAATAATTGCACCAATGTTGATATTTCTATCTAACACAGATTCTTCTTCAGTGTTAGACTCAATATCATCTTTCTTATCCACTGCTGTATCAAGTGAAGATGTCACAACAGCTTGTAAATCACCAAGAAGTTCCAAAGATTTCTGCGGCGGAAACGGTCGTACAAAATACACATTTTCACCAATCTCTTTTTCTTTTATTTCGACATTTGCTAATTCCATTAACTATGACCTCCTACAAGGAAAGCAGAATCAGGTACAGCCGCTAATAGTACCCATTGGCATTTCCCTTCACTAGCACTTTTGCCACGATTGACATTTGGCTTTTTCGTAATCCAAGCTTGATCACTCATCATCAACAATCTTCCAGACAGATCTTTGATTGCCAAAGGCATCAAGCCTGCACCAGCTTGGTTATCAACGTCATGGATAGCACTTAATTCATCATTGCTATCACTTGATTGCAACAAAGAAAGTGTAACCTTTTTGATGATGCTGCCAGGATCAATACTTCTAACGATTTCCTGATCACATCCAACAACAGCCGTTGTGCCATCGCCATCTGTTTCAATATTAATAAACGTATCTTCAGCAAAACCAGTCAACACAACCGGCCCAAAAATTACCATTACCTTCTTGGGATCATATGTTTTTACATTCGGCATATCTTACACCTCCGTTATGCACTCTTAATATTTTCATACGTTAAAGAACCTTTGATCTCCATCGCATGAATTGCACCAGCCAAACGAGCGGTGAACTGCACATCACGCAACACACGTTGAGCTTTTACATTGGCAGAAATATTTGCCGCTTTAGGCACAGATATCTTAAAGCCAAGAATAACATTATTATCATCGTCTAATTCGTTTTCGGCAATACCACCACGTTTTTGCCCAAGAACTAATACCGCATTAAGTGTACTTTCAACAAGGCCAATGCCGGAGTCTAAAAACGGCAACTTGTCTCTGTTGATCAACATACTAAATTCTTCCGTCTGAATCGTCTCTACTAGCCAGTCACGAAACCGAATAACGTCAATCCACTCCCCTGCAGCAACTTTGCCATTTTGAGTGATTGTAACATTACGGAATTTCTCAAATGTATTGCCATTTTTAGCTTTGATGGCATTGTATTCAGTTTCATTCAAATTATCTACAGTAATACTTGATAATTTTTTATTGGCCCAAGTTTCGCCACCAGGATCGATTGCAAAACAACGTGCAGCAATTCCAGCTTCAGGATACTCATTATCTTTTTCATGATACCACCAATGAGTTCTATAATAATTAGCTGCCTGTAATTTAGATCCAATATCATTGGTTATTTCCGCATTTTTCGCTCCAGGAGCAGTAACCGTAACACCATATAATTTAATATGAGCTTCTGTCCATTCTGCCATAGCTAAAACAGCATCTTCAGTACGATCCACATAACAAATACCGTAGAAGTCATTATCAGCATCACAAATCATTGCCATATTACTGCTCACATCAATATTTGTAGCGGGTTCCTGGCTACTCACTTCCAGTTTTCCATTTGGAACAACTACAAAGCTTGTTTTGGGATCGGTGGATTTAACAACAAGTTCATCCTCCATTACAGATGCCGCATAAAATTTAGGAGCAGTATCCAATTCATCAATCTTATTAGATAATTCCGTCATTACCTTGTCTACAGTATCAGACGATTGAGCTATGTAAATTGCTTTGATTTCAATCAAATTGCCATTGCCATCTAAACGTTGTACCGAAACACCATATTCTGCTCCTTCCACAACAGCCATCGGCATTTTTACCTTCACTGTATCACATTGGAACCGTCCTATTTTAACTACACTTGGACGAGGGGTCTGCGCAAATGCATCACTCGCCGCCTGATAAATAGCATCTGTTGATGTAAATCCCATATCCATCAACTCATCTACATCAGTAATAGTCAACACACGGCTCAAACTGTTTGCATGTGGACCAACAATCATCAAGGTGCTGAATCCAGCACTACTAATGCCTGTTGTATTTAAAGATATTTGGGCATTGATGATTCTATCAAGATTAGCCATATTATTCATTCTCCTTTTCAATATTTATATTTGCTTCAAAATGAATCCCTGAAGCAATCACATGATTGGTTCCCTTTTCAGTCAACCGCCCCTCAATAAACACCGTTTCAAACCAGCCAGGATTACAAATCGCATCTCGATCGTAAGAAACAGTTAAATCAATTGCAGCTTCTTCAACGTAACGACTACCATCAATTAAATCAGTAAGATCCATGACACTACCAATACTATTTACAGCAATGTTAGCTTCTTGGAATTTATCGACTATAGTTGGTAATGTTAAGTACCCATTTAAAAGCGAAAGAACCTCGACACTACCAGTGCCAAAGGCTCTTATGTTTAAAGTTGTTTCTACTAATCCCAAAATATGTACCTCTTCTTTTTCAGGTACCCATTTTTCACTATTGCCGATATTCTTCTCGCCCATTAAATCAATAAGAAGGTATCGTTCGTATTCAATTGCAATGTCTTGCTTCGATTGTATAACCGGCAATCCCTTATATAGATCACGTAAGCAATATGCAAAAAAATCTATGACTCTTTCTCTGACATTAACTTCACTAATGAGATCTCACCTCCACTGCATACATTCTCCAATGACTTATAACACCACACTGGTATGCATCTGCAGCAACAATTTCATACTTCCGTCCGAGCCACTCGAATTGATCAGCCTGTATGCCAGTCCCCTGGTCGGCCATATATAATTCCGTATCAGAATAAACTTTTACAGCATGACTCCCACGCCTACCTTCTGGTAACGCATCCATTTCCGTAGCCTTTAACGGTTGCACAGATGCCTTTATAACAAAACTCTCCTGAGCAGGAAGAATAAATTTACCGTTACCCTGTAAAACCGGTTTTCCTTCATAACGATAAATCGTTAACGGCTTTCTAAAGCTACTCATCTGATCTATCTCCAATCTCATAACGAACCGACTGTCTCATGTGACCAGTATCAATAAGAGGTTTGCTACTTTTCTTTTTCCTAATAGTTGCTGGGCTATTTGGTGTAAACGGTCCGCTACCAATTTTGCGCTTAATCTCCCCTTCAATATATTGTCCGGTTCGTGCAAGCGCCTTACTAACGTCAGCGCCATTAATGATAGCCGTAACAGCTGACTCAGCACGTTCACCAATTTCATCAGATTTCTCGTCAAAAGTTGCCCTTATAAAACTACGTTCTGGAATAATAATTAACCGCCCCATACTTCTATGAGTACTACTAAAATTCGCTTTCGATTTTTTTGCAAATCTTCCATTATTTGCAAAACTACCATCTTTTTTTACCTTTCGGTAAACGGTAACCTCTCCTGGATGTTGAAATATCATTGCGCCGAATTCTTGAACTGCAGCAACAGTAACAAGATCTGCAGTTCCATCTTTCGTTTTACCCCCCTGAATGCCAGCCTTAATCTCCTTTTTAGACAATCCTCTCAATTCTTTGAGTAGATCCTTCCATCCGAGGTCAATATCCAACACGCCGCTCATATTAACCAAACCTCGTAACAATTGAAACTATACACATATCTCTTATACGTTTAAATTCCATGCCATAGGCAGTTTTATCTAAATTGTCAATATATGAACCAGTGCCAACTCCTGAAGAACTATAAGAACGTGCCAAATCTCCCTCTTTTTCAGAAACCAAACTACCTGCAGTAGCAGCCGAAGATCCTGCCCCATTCTCTGCGATAACATTGATGTACGCTAACCGATGAGCAACAAAATATGCTAAAGCCTGATCATATAGATCACCAAACCTTTCTTTATTCAACATCGGTTCACAGAGGTTACGCATTGCTATAATCATATCTTCTTTAGCATCTGCTAAATCAGGTGCTAACAAGCGAAATAATTCAACAAATTTGTGTTCTTCTGCATTCATGATTAGTTACTTTCATTTGCTTTAATCAACGCTATTTTTTCTTCTTTGGTCTTTGCGCCAGTTAAGTCAATACCATGTTCAGAAGCATAAGTCTCTAATTCAGATACCTTCATATCTTTAAAATCAACTTCTTCTGAGCCTTGGCCATTACCAGTTTCTTCACTAATAGTCGCAGCATCTTTGCAATTTTCCACTTTTTCTAATTCTTTATTAGCAATCATATCAATTACAACCGGATGAGCAGCATAAGTATCACTTACCTCAGCAAAGTATCCTGGAATAATTTTTTTATCCTCAACAACAATTAAACGTTTAGAAATATTTTTTAACAACATATTTTTACACTCCTTTCAGATATAAGAATAGCTCCCCTTAAAATTGGGGAGCTATTTAATTTAGATGCCTTCTGCCATGCAGATAGACAAAGGATAATATACCATAACACCGGCAGTGGAAGAATCACAAGGGATCACCATTTCCAAATTTTTCCTTTGAGGGGCAAGCTGCTCAAAAGGCAGAGGAATTTCCAAGGAAAGTGCGTTTTCATCATTTCTGTAGATGAACATAATATCTTTACCACCAGTCCCAGCACCAGATGCTTCATGGATAGACTTGATTGTTTGAATATAAGGATTTTTCTCCTGGAAGAAACTCAAAATAGTCTGCCCGCCAGAATCCGGCAAAAGCGTAGTTGCAATGATGTTATATTTATCAATCGGCAACAAAATAGTATCCGGAATTTCAACGCCTTTAGTTATATCAACAATCATAGAAACCGCATTATTCATATCACGAAGGATCTGTACTGGTGTTTTCTTATCCCAAGTAGTAGCAGAACCTTCACCATCTGCAGGCAAAACATACTTTGTAATATTTGGATGTTTAAAAATACCAAGAATGCCATGTTCTGCATCGCCCTGAAATGCAATTTTATTAACCAAAGCATCATTAGCTCTGCGAGCAGATTCTGCTTTGCGTGTTGTCAACGGTTTCCCAGTCATCTTCGCCCGGCGAATATCTTTTATAGAATAACCATAGGAAGTAGCAATATCAAACACTTTGACAATTGTGCGCTGGGCTTTAACATCTGCACGTGGCAGATCATCAGCATAGTTTGTAATAATCTTAGCCATGCCAACAGAATCGTAGCTATCAAAAGCAACAGTATCAGCGCCAGGATCTGCTTCACTGGTAACCGGGAAAATGCTCATTGCATTATTCGCAGGTGTTTTTACATCATATGTTTTGGCTTTTACTTTCTGAAGCTCCTGAGCAAAAAATACACTTTCTCCTGCATCTTCACGAAACAGCCCAGAAGTTTTACAAGCCATTAAATCTTGTTCATCATATCTCATTTCATTACTCATATACATATCCTCCTTTATTCGTTACGCACCAGCGGTAACAGTAACATTTGCATGTCCAATTTCAATTTCAGCAATACCAGCAGCAGCACTGCTAGTCAAAAAAACGCAAGATACGCCAACAGCTTCAATTCCACTTGCAACAGCCTCATCAGTAAAACCATTATCTGCAATTTTATAATTGGCAACCTTACCTGCAGTTACTGCTTTAGTAACCGGTACCCAAATACGACCACGAGTCATTACTCCTACGGAATAACCAACAGGATAGTATGGATCATCGGGTTCTTTGTGTTGATGAACAGTAATACCAATTACATCTTTTAGAGTACCTGTTCCTGCTTTTTTTATCTGCTTTTCTGGATTCGAACCACGAATTACCGGCACCCCTGGATCAAGAGCTTCTTCTGCAGCAAAGCTATCAATTGTTTTATTACTCAAATCAGCAATCTGCCCAACAAGGGCTACATCCATTTCACCATATTTCAGTTGCATATTATTTTTCCTCCTTTTTGTTGGTCATACGATCAATCATATCTTGACGATGTTTTGCAGCAGGGGTTTGAGATTCCTGTCCGTCTAATTTTTGACGAGCCTTGTTAAGTTGTTGCCGTACTGCTTCGTCAGTATCATTTAAATCATTTTTGATACTGTCATAATAGGCATTGATGTAATCATCCGTCTTACCTTCAAAATCAACGCTATCTCCACGCAAAGCCTTAACAATAGCAATTTTTAAAGCTTTATTATCAAGACCGTCAGTTTTTTCTACCTGCGCTTTTTTAGCGCAAGCATCCAGCTCCGCACGTTCCTTAACTTCTGCCTTAGCTTTTCCAACAGCTTTTTCGATAGCAGCTTCTTTTTCAGCTGCAGCCGCATCAAGTTTGCCTTTCAGAGCATCCCTTTCAGCTTCTGCTGCATCAAGTTTTACTTTTTGATCTGCAGCATCTGTCTTTACCTTTTCCAACTCAGTCATAACCTGAGTAAATTTTGTTTCAGCAGCATCTGCTTTTACATTCGCAGCGTCACATTTATTTGTCAATGCAGTAATGTGATTAGCCACCGCCTGCTCAACTTCAAATTCGTTTGAATCAATTCTGATTTTTACCATGTTTTTATTTTCCTCACTTTCAAAACCGTCTAATACTTCGTTCCCATCCAAATTTAGCCGGGCCTTTCTTCCAGCTCTTGCACTTGGTACTACAGCCAAATGATTACACCTTATCAGATGTTGCACTGCATCATAAGGTTCACCATCTGGCGTCAAACCAGGAGTTTCTTCTAACTCTACGCTATATCCAACAGACAACTCTCTGAACCCTTTAGTTTCCTGTGGCGAGTGGATTATTATGTCACAAGCTACATCGGTATCATTTTTCCTATATGCTGGTGACATTATAGTTCCTATGGTTACTTTATGTGCAGTGTCTGCTGTTACCCTCCCACCTTTAGGATGTAATACTGTAATAGGTTTCCCTTTAAAGCTAACGAGAGCATCTTCAGCAAACACCTCATCCGGTGGTCTATATTCGCGCCTTACAGAACCGTCAGGTTGTAGATAAGTATAAATACCTGTCCTGGCCACAATCGGAGAATCAAGTAAAAACCCTTCAGGTGTCGTTACAGCACCGGCAACAAATTGCATACTGTCATATCGCTGCACTTTCCGCATTTTATCACCCCCTCTCATAAAAAATGGATATAAAAAAAGCACCTACAATTGTAAGTGCTTAGATTAACTATAATTTTTATTTTCCCTTTAACAAAAAGCCTGGTATCGTACCGTGCTTAACGCCATCACCTCGATATAATCTGGTATTATATATATCCTCATCCTTATCATTATATTCTGTGATCGTAACTACATCAGCAGATTCCTTATCACATGGCATATTTGTTTTACCGTCATAAAAACGAGCAATGCTATATGTACCACCATGCGGAGTTTTATGTATTCGCCTTTCTTCAAACTTCCCAACTTCAATCATCTTTCAGCAGCTCCTTCAAAATACCATACCGATTAGGATAATATTTAGCAAACTCTTTATTACCATAAGTATAATATATCATTATACTTTCAGCAAAATCTTCTGCCGGTCCATTTCTAGCGTACTCAGTAACAAGCAATCCATGTATACTAGTATCTGCTTTAACAGCTTTTAACCATTTTTCTTTCAAAGAAATATTACCATAGAAAATATCTAATAGATGTCCACCTTCGTGCAGCAAAATTTCTCGAACTCTACTATCAGACAAAACCAATCCATTATTACGCCAAAAGGTAACAACATATTCTTCTGCCGTTGCATATGCTCGAGTAAAATCCGGATAAAGTTCAACCCATTTTTTATCTGCAGGACAATATACATCCAAAATTCTGACTTGTTTTATTCTTTCTTTTAAAATTTCGGGTAAACTTACAATATACGGTAATAACTTATCCTTAGTTAAATTTTGCAGATTTTTATCTAAATCCGTTGGCACGATAAATTTTATACCTGTATCAGCATCTAAATCAATTATAGATTTTCTTACTCGATCTATTTCAGGAACATCATCAAATTTATTAAAGAACCTAAATTCCTTAACTTCATAAGGACTTAATTCAAGACGTTTATTCGCTTTAACTTCTCCAATCGGTGTTACAACAGCAGCATTCCAATTATTTAAATCAATAATTGGAATGGCAATGCACCGACATCTATAATCCATTCCTGGATGTAGCTTTGGAGCCGGATAAATTTTTCTACCATTGATTTCTCCAACTTTACTATCATGCCAAAAAAAAAGATCCCCATTAAGTTCTGCATGAGATACACGTACACGTTCATCTTCTGAAGTACGCCATTCATAACAATAAATCCCAGCTTCTTCTTGCCTTCTTTTTGTCGTAACAGCATTCAAATTTCCAATTTCGTTACGAGCAATGAACTTTGCACGATTATCCGTTATATTATAAAGATTTTTTACTTCTTTTTGTACATCCTTATACAAAGACCCTCGTTGAACAGCATTGCTGATTATAGTCGCTAATTTATCTGTATAAGTGCTGACAATACTGTTTACATGTTGAGATTGCTGAGAATACCATTCAGATGTTACAGATTCAAGTAATCCTGTATCATTTATAAATACATCTACCTGCAGGCAGCTTCTAAAACTGCGGCGTAAATTATCTTTCGCAGTATTATCTACACCTTTCATGACCCGTTTAATACCAGATATAACTTCGTCCTTTACGCCACTAACTTCAAGTTCTTCTAACACTTTGCCTGATATACGTTCACTATCAGTAGAATCATACCTTAATACATCTTTCAATGTTTCAATATTTTCTAAAGATAATTTATTCAACATTCTGACCATGGCTCTCAGCAAACGATAATATTCACGCTCTGAACTTTCGGGATATAAAATTTTAACTGTCGGTTGCAGAAATCTAATTTGATTATTCTGTTTCATCATCATCATCACTCAAATTCAACAGACTACCCTTAATCGGCAAATCATATTTTTCTGCTAAATATGGCCGTACTTCGCTTGAATCGAGCAGCTGAGCTTCCATCAAAGAATTAATCGTATCTATTTCAGCTTTTACGCACTCGGCATTTAATTTATTTGTTTCTGCGATCTCTTTTTCAGTTGGTATCCATAGTGGATTAAATTTAATAGTCCAGTTTTCAAGTTCCCTTCCACCAGTTGGTCCGTCCTTACACAGTTGAACTGTTTTTATTAACTTTTCCAGTTGAGGTTTTAACTGGCGCCTTTGAACTTTACCAACGACATCATTGTAGTAATTTTCTAAATCTCCACGGCCTGTACTATTTAACCCAGCTGGCGCACGTCCAAACAACACTGTAAAAGGAATACCCGTCATTGCACAAATATACTGTCCAAAGTTGTCCAAGACATCTGGAATTCCTGACATCGGTACATTAAAAACCTGATATTCATCATCCGTAGATAAAGCAATAGTATTTAAAATATTACGTGCCATATCAATTAAATCCAAACGCCGCTGCACCTCTTCTTCACCATGCGGAGTAGCTAATTTAGATCCTAATTCGTTTAGTTTTGTAAGAGATGTGCTCATGCGTTCGAGTGCATGTAATGCTGTCGCCTGAGCTGTATCACATCTATATATTCCTTTTATAAGACCTTCAAGACAACTCATACCGCAACCATTACGACTAATCCGCAAATTTTTCGGCAACAAGTCACCATCAAATATTAACAATCGACTGTGATGGATATAAAGAGGTCTACCACTCAATGGCGGCGTTATCTGATACCATTCTGGTTTGCCAAACTGCTTATCAGTTGGATCATCATTAATCAAATACCCACTAAAATCCTCAATAATGCTTTGCGCATCATATACTTCCATTGATTTTATTGATCTAAGACGAGCCCAATTTACCGGTTCCTCTTCAGTCCCGCCGTCATCCATAATCATAAAAATACAACTACGGCCAAAGTGACGAGCCCATGTTAAAGCTTCTGCCAAAATAGATTCAGCAAGCCTTTCATCAAGATATTGAATGATAAGGTTATCTTTGTCTCCCTCAATTTTATAACCATTTTTCAAGGCAGCTTCTGCTGGCAAACTCGATATTCTCTGAGCCAACCTGTTTGACCAAATACCTTCTAAAAATTGGTAGGTTAAAGGTTCTTCCAAAAAGAAACTATTATCTCTAGTATATTGCCGCGCACCTCGGCTAATAAAAGTATTAAAAAATCCATCTGTTCTATCAACAGACTTCTTTTTACTATTGTTTTTGACCATTAGCTTGTTAAACCTCCCCACGGACTAATGCTCTGCAATTTATTAAAAGCATCGCTAGATGCATCAACCATGTCATCATGTGCGGACTCCGGAAACGCTTCCAGTTCCGAAAAATACATTTCGTTCCAGTCAGCTGCAAGAACCAATACGTTACCAGCCTGCCATTGAGCTGAAAATGGCTCTGAACGTGTAATCTTATTGCCGCTTGGCCGAACAGTATCAACAGCAAATCCTGTAAAATGCTTAATATAACTTTCGGCTTGTTCTTTGCCAGCTTGCCCTGGATCTTGTGGCACCGTAATATATACAAAACCTAATTTGGCACGGTCAATAACCCCTGTATTCCTTGTTATATTGCGTACTCCGGCAGCTGCTAACTGAACACGTTTTACATCGGCCACAATATAAAGCCCATTATCTGTTTTACCCATTAATACCCCCGCCGTTGCATCAGGATCAGGATTAATTGGTGACGGAAGCGTAGCAGCTAAATCCCATGATCGCACCCAAGCAATGACATTGCTCGGTATAGCATCAACAATCTGAACAGAAGAACGTTTGAAATACAGGCCAGCCGCCGGCCGTATCTTCCAATTTCCATGCTCCAGCCTTTCGCGCTCTACGGCTCCAAGAGCTCTAAGATTACCCAAATAGCCTGGATCTTTTTCCATCAAAATTTTATTGTCTGTCAGTTTACTTGCAATAAAAGTGAAACTCTTGACCTGTTCTCTGATAATCTCAGGGGAATGAGCCATAACAGCCTCCGGTGTATCCCCCCAAATGATTTCATCGCCCAACCTAGTAAAATAGCGAATCACTCCGCTTCTCTCTGGGATTGGATAACCAGTATCGGCATCCCAATACCATTGAATAAACGGAGCTACCCAACTATCAGCATCAGGATTGGTCGTTCCACGGATGTATGGTTTCACTCCACATGTAGAACGATTCCGTGATAACATGTACCAAAATTGGCCTGATGTAAAATGTGTAATTTCATCAAACCCAATCAAAGGAATCTGAGCACCTTGATATGCAAATTTATCCCGTTCAAGTTGCAAGTGAGCGAAAGATATTTTTGATCCAGATTTAAATCTAAATCTAGGTTGTGGATTTTCTACAGGTATGCCGCCAATCGGAACATATAACCCTTTTGCTGTATCCCATAAACCGCCTTCATTTTTTATCTGATTGCTATTTCTACGAAATATAGTTGCACCAAATCCACCGTAATTTGTATGTCTAAGTGATTCTAACAACAAAGCATATGTTTTCCCTCCACCGGCAGCACCTCCATAGAAAGCAATATCAGCTGGGGTTGATAAAAACAGTTCTTGTGGCCCTACTTGTGGTCTAATAATTTTAGGTGCTTCATTAATCATTTTTCACACCACCATTATTATCGCCTCTACCATTATCCGGTAAATAAAAAACAACCGAAGGACCTTCACTTCCATTCGATTGCTGTCCATTTGAATCATCACGTTTTACACGCTCTAACTCTAAACGCTTATTATCATATTCCTTACGGTGTTTATCCATAGGATTCATTTCAAAATACTTGGCCAAAAAAGCAAGCGCCTTATTCCGGTTTGAAAGTTTAAGTGAAATCCCAAATTTATCATTCTTTATACTTTCAATAACTCCACCATCCAATTTATCAAGGCTTTTTATATTAACGCATTCACCAGAGCCAGATAATTCGATAAAATCAGTAATATCAGCAAATGCAATTTGCATATACTTTTCAAGCACATCTTCTGACGATAAAAACATCGCTTCATTACGAATTTTCTTTAATCTTTCAATTTCTAGTTTCACTCTATGTCTGTTTAATATCTTATATCCAAGTTGACGTGCATAACGTTCTTGGACGTCATAGCCAGCTCGTAAACATGATATTTTAGCATTATGCGTTTCCAAATATGCCAAAATAAAAAGTCGTTCTCTATCATTCAGTTCTTCGTTATTTTCAACATCTTCAATGATTTTTTTAGCGACATTTTTTCTCTTCGGAGTACTCCGAATATTCGATTGGAGTACTCCATTAATTTTTTTATCCCAACTATCTTTGCATTTCCACCCAGAAACACTCTTTTCAGGTACGCCCAGCCGTGATGCGATTTCCCTCAATGTAATAAGGCCATTACTCTCTTTATATATTTCATATGCCCGATCACGTTCAGGACTTCTCGCTTTAGGCATCAACCGCCACCTTCCTTTTTCTATATGTATAACAAAAGCACTCATTTTACTATGAGTGCTTTTGTATTAATCTTAAATTTTATTCCTCTATAGGCCCTAACTTCCCATAAAGTCGTTGATACTCTCGAGCAGCCTCCAAACTTGGAGGTATATGACGTTTACGTTTCTTTATTTTCGGCGGTCTTCCATCCTTTGAAGCAATTATTTCTGTTTCTTCTACTTCATAACCAGTAGCACGCCGCCACAAAGCCCTCCGTAAAGCATCATTTTTGCAAACATTCGTTTCTTTTTCCATTGTTTTCTCACCCCAGTTAGATTATAATTATTAGTTGAGATAGCAGCTGCGAAACTGTGGCCACAGACTTAGTGCTATCTCCCTACGCTGGGAGAGGTTTTCCAGCCTAAGAGTCAGGCGCTCCAACGCCTGGCTCTTTTTTTCATTGGCTGACTTACCCCCCCAATTAGCAAATGTGCTTATTGAGAGGATAAGTGAAAATCACTTATTTACTTTTACTGCTTTGTTCCCGGTCATTTCTTCGTAACGCCTAATAATCACGTCACAGTATCTTGGATCAAGCTCCATCGTATAGCATTTTCTGCCGATCTGCTCAGCAGCCATCATCGTGCTTCCGCTGCCGCCGAACAAATCTATTACCGACTGTCCTTCAAGGCTAGAATTGGCGATAAATTTAGCGCACAAGGCTAACGGCTTCATTGTTGGATGTTCTCCGTTCCGGGCCGGTTTCTCGACATGGACTACGGTAGCAGCATCCTCAGTATCGACAACAATATATTCCGGTACCTTT
>OHAJ01000719.1_pt1 | contig 24685 bp, 19 predicted proteins | sample 1577101 | NCBI WGS metagenome assembly OHAJ01 (sample SAMEA3541531, study PRJEB24748) | human gut metagenome | biome: human gut; feature: human-associated habitat; material: faeces | place: China | collected 2012
CGTGCTTTCTCAAGCTCTCACGCAAAACCTTGCGGGGATTCTTGATCGCAGCCTGGGCAGCAGCCAGACGTGCGATAGGCACACGGAAGGGAGAGCAGCTGACGTAGTCCAGACCAACGTTGTGGCAGAACTCCACGCTCGTGGCAAATATTTGATGAGCCTTTGCGGCAATGTAGACCTTGCAGAGGAATTGACGCAGGAAACCTTTTATCGGGCAATTCGTTCTTCGGGGAAATTTGATGGAAGTTGCAAGGTTTCCACATGGCTTTGCCAAATTGCGAAGCACATCTGGTATCAGGAATTGGACAAACGGAAAAGAAGAAAAACGGAGCCTTTGCAGGAGAGCGGCGCTGAGGACGGCGTGGAGAGTAGTTATTGCAGAAGGGAGCAGACGCTGGAAGTGATGAAGGCGGTACATATTTTGGAGGAGAACGGGAAGGAGGTTTTTCTGCTGCGGATTACGGGTGGATTTTCCTTTAAGGAGATTGGGGAAATTTGCGGCAGAAATGAAAACTGGGCGAGAGTTACCTTTTACCGTGCAAAGCAGAGAATTATAAAGGAGGTCGGCAGAGATGAAATGTGAAATTATCAGAGATTTATTACCTAGCTATGTGGACGGCTTGACGAGCGAGGAAAGCAATCGGGAGATTACGGCACACGTTGCGGAATGTGCGCCCTGCAAGGAAATTTTAGAGCAAATGCAGGAGGAGATGCAGACGAAGGAGGAAAAGGAGGGACGGAAAATCAATCCGTTCCGGAAGTTTAACCGCAGAATGATGAGTGCGGTCGCGGTTGCGGTTGCGGTCTGCATTGGCGTGGGCGGCTTTGGATACAAGGCGTTTGCGAGGGGGTTTGCCATTAACCCACAGGAGATTACGATGGAGCCGAAGCTGGAGGGAGATATGCTTTATCTGAATTTTTCGGTGGAGAAGGGCAGTCTGACGAATGTTGGTTCTTTTTATGATTCCGAGGTTGCGTCGATTTCGCTGAGAAATGTTTGGCGACTGCCCGGAGAAACACAGGAGCAGGCATCGAAGGAGTATTGCTGGGGAATGAATTTGAATATGCTGAAAATCGGCAGTGGAGAGCGGATGAATGTGGAGCTGAAGAACGGCGGCTTAGCGGAGGTTGAGGTGTCGAAGGAGAACACTGTGACGATACAAAACGGAAATGAAAAAACAAGCGGCGTGATTATGTTTGAAGAAGGGGACGAGGCCGTTGCGATGATGATTGCGGACGGCAAAATGCCTGCGGCGGAGGAATATAACATCAAAATTGATTTTGGGAATGAAACGAAGATATATACCTTGCAGGAATTGATTGACATGGCAGAGAAATGAGAAAAGAGCGAGCTCCGAAGCCCGAAAGCATGGAGTTCGCTCCTTTTTATGCTTCAAAGATGGCTTTCATGCGCTCGAAATCGTATGTAGCACAAGCATTGGATATCCATCGTGGTGACCGTATAACCACTTTAGTAGCTATGGACACCAAATCTGTTGTTGGTAAAGATTTAGTGGAGAAGAGAACCGGCGAAGAATGTAAAGAATTCCGTAACGGAGACCATACCACCACCCTGCTTCGCACAGCAAATGGAAAAGTTATTGAAATCCAACATAATGTAATGACTCCCCAACCTTACAACCGCCTGTACCAACTGACAGGAAGCAAAGGGTTTGCCAATAAATATCCCGTTGAAGGATATGCTTTGGATGCAGCACAACTGACCGCATCGGGTGTGCAACCCAAAGTAGACGATTTGAACTCTCACGGATTCTTACCTCAGGCAGAAATGGAAGCACTTGTTGAGAAATACCAGCATCCTATTTTAAAGAAATATGGTGAAATGGCAAAAGAAGTCGGCGGCCATGGCGGTATGGACTTCATCATGGACAGCCGTCTGGTATATTGCCTGCAAAACGGACTGCCTTTGGACATGGATGTATATGACCTGGCCGAATGGTGCTGTTTGGCCGAACTGGGAGCTATCTCTATGGATAACGGCTGTGCGGCAGTAGCCTTCCCGGACTTCACACGAGGTGAATGGAACGTGACCAAAGGTTACAAACATGCATACGCTTCACCCGAAGACGAAAACGCAAGCATGGAAAAAGCAAAGGCTTTCACCGCGAAACTGAAAGAGCAGGGAGCTAAAGAATGGGCGAAAGAAGCTAAGAAGAAAAAGAAATAAACAGGAATAAACAAGAAAAAATGTGCCGGAAGTCACTCTGTCATAAAAGGCAGCCCAATTCTTCAGGCACATTTTTTATGCCGTCCGAACAACAACCGTTTCCGGATTTTATCGAGAATCAAAAAAAGGATGTAACCGGCATTCTTATAATTTCCGGCCAAAGCACTTCGACAGTGTCAAATTCAATCCGACACGCCATTTTGTCAAAGAAGTATACAGAAAGGGTGAAAAGGAACTGGAACACGCAGACCCCACATACGGTTTCAAGACGTCTTCTTCCAAGCACACTCAGGAAGAGCGATTCGGCATGCTGATGGAATATCTAAGGGAATACACCTTCATCACCCGCCAGGAATACCCTGTTCTCTTATATCCTATGATAGATTTCATCGAAAGGAACCCTGCCCCGTTCTCCCCAAATGCCTTTGTTCCCATCCCGTATGCCGCAAGGTATAACCATATTGATGCCTGCCCCATGGGGCAGCTTCAATAGTTTCTTCATCCGCCTGCTGTCAAAACCTTCCAGCGGACAAGTGTCATAGCCTTCGTTTGCCATGGCAATCATAAAGGTTTGGGCAGCAAGGGCACAGGATTTATTTACCGTCACACGCATATCGCATTCCGAAACTTCCAGCATCATAGGGCGGAACAGGCTGATGGTTCTCGCCAATATCACCCTGAAAAGCCCTAGAAGCCCGAAAAACCTTGCATAAATGAAAGGCATCAGTTTACCATAATACAGCTTCCTGTCCCTAATACGTTTTTCCTGACGCTCTTTCGGACTATTGCGCCTGATATTTCCTTCTTCAAAGTCAAGCACAAATTTAGCACGCTTTTTATACAAATCCTGACGAGTAACAAAAACAACAATTTCCGAAGCCGTAGAAGCAGCCGACTGCCCTAAACAAGCTTCTGAAACTTTCGCCATCAGTCCGGGATTCGTTATTTGATAAAATTCCCACAATTGCATATTGGAACTATTGGGAGCCAGCGTAGCCAGTTCAAGACAATGTTTCACCTTTTCCGGGTCTATCGGTTTATTTTTATCATACCTCCGCACAGACCGGCGGAAGTTCAATACCTCTTCTAAATTCATTTCCTAATCAAATTAATAACTTTATTTCTTACTGAAACATTGCAGGATGACTTCTGCCATTTTCTTGGAACTGAACGGATTCTCTCCGGTGAACAGATTACCGTCAATAACGACTTTTGAAGTCATCGGAATCAATGCTTTCTCGTAGCGGGCACCTCTGTCTTTCAGTTCGGTTTCCAAATCGAAAGGCACGACCCTTTCCTTTCTTGCCAGAATTTCTTCAGCCCGGCTGAATCCTGTAAGCTTCTTATCTTTAACCAGATATTCGCCGGAAGCCAACGTCACATTCAACAATCCACAAACACCGTGACAAATGGCTGCCACCTTCTTTTCATTTTCATATTGCTTTTTTAAGATGGCTTGCAGGACAATATTATCCGGAAAATCATACATGGAACCATGTCCTCCCGCCAAATAAACGCAATCAAACTGAAATTCGGAGACTTCATCCAAACTTTTAGTATGCTGCAATACATTCTTAAATATGGAATCTTCCCAACAGGTTTTAGTTATCTCATCCATGAGTAAGGGATTCAAACTCTCCGGATCGATAGGAGTATCGCCTCCTTTGGGACTGGCAACGGTAATTTCTATTCCTTGCTTTTTGGCGCCGTGATAAATATGGGTGAGTTCGCTCAGCCATAATCCGGTTCTTAAATTCTTATTCACAAATTCGCCTTCTCCGGTTACTATTGCCAGTAATTTCAAGTTATCCATATTTATAGTTTTAGGGGTCATGCCTATATAACATAACCCCTATCCTATTGTATTCCAAACAGACAAATCATTAATATTATTTGGATTATTTCTTCATCCTTATAATAATCAAATGACAGATTTTACCGAGTCCTAACATTTTATAGGTTATTCTTGTAAATATTCGCCATCACCTTCTGGTATTGATTCTCAATCTGCATATACGCCTGAAGATTCTTATAAATACTTTCCGTTTCCACAAAATATTCAATCAATGAAATTTGTCCTTCGGTCAATGCCTGTTTCAATAAATCCAGCGAACGGTACATCAAAGGGACATCATACGCATTCATGGCATCCTTCAACTGCTGCATCTCATTGAAAAGAGACATCAGGGAAGCCTCGACCCGGTCTTTAGCACTTTCTTGCATAAGCTGAGCGCTGATAGCCTGTGCCTTGGCTATCTTTACCTTTTTACGATTCTGAAACAAAGGCAAGGAGCCCCCTACCACAAAACCATTCATCGAAACCGCATCATCCGTGTTACGGCGAAAGCCGGCTTCCAGCTTCGGCAACCATCCTTGGCGGTCTACCGAAACCTGCTTCTCGGCGGCACGGGCAGTAGCGGCGGCGGCCTGCAAGTCAAGGTCTGACGCCATCACTTCATCCCTCATAACATTGTAATCATTGATTTCCTGTATGGCAGGATACGTGGTTTCAGCAAACTCCAAAGGCATGTTACCGTTCATGGCAAGCAGAGACTGCAAGGCAGTGCGGTGAGCTGCGCTGTTTTGGGCAACTTCCGTCTGCACGTTCATACGCTCCATCTTGATTTTGTTGACTTCCAGTATATTCGCATCACCGGTAGTCAGACGTTTTTCATAAAGTGCCTGTAATTCATCTGCATTTTTCATACGGATATCCATCAATGTCTTTTCCTGATTCAACAGAATAAGGTCCAGACAGAGATTCTTCGCATTCAGCAGAATATCCCGGCGGGCAGCCTGTTGTTGCTTGTCCACCGCTTCGTTCTGCAAAGTAGCCTGCCGGTTGCGGGCAATATACTGAGTAGGAAAATCAAAACCTTGCGAAGCAACGAATTCCGTACCGTGACCACCTTCGGCACCATTACTGTAAAAAGAGCTGTAACTCACCGTAGGATCAGGCAAGTTGTTGTTTGTCCGGTTTTCCATCTTGGTCGCATCGGCGGCATGTTTCTGTGCCTTGAGCTCTTTATTGTTCTGCTCGATGCTTTTCAAAATGTGCTCAATACTCTGGGCCTGCATCAGCAAGGGAGAGCAGAGGGCTATTATAACTAAGATTCGTTTCATATTATTTCTATTATTTCTTCTTTCGGTTCATCAGTTCATAAACAATCGGAATAATGAAAGCGTTCAGGAAAGTCGATGTCAAAAGACCTCCAAGAATAACTTTCGCCATCGGGCTTTGTATTTCATTACCCGGCAAATCGCCACGGAATGCCAAAGGTATCAAAGCCAGCGCGGAAGACAACGCAGTCATCAGGATAGGGTTCAAACGGTCTAACGAACCGTGGAGAATGCTTTCTTTCAACTCCATACCTTCTTCGCGCAACATATTGTAATGACTTATCAACAACATACCATTACGGGTAGCAATGCCAAACAACGAGATAAAGCCGATAATAGCCGGAATGCTTATCTCACCCGTTGTTATCATCAATGCAAATACCCCACCAATCAACGCCAAAGGCAAATTCAACAAAATGACTCCACTTTGGGCTGCATTCTTAAACTGGGTATAAAGCAACAGGAAGATAACCACGATACTCATAAACGAAGTGAGCATCAGCGTACGGCTGGCCGCCTGCTCGCTTTCAAACTGACCGCCATATTCCACATGATATCCTTCGGGAAGCTTGATTTGCGCATCAATCCGTTCCTGTATATCATTCACCACGCTGCGCAAATCACGACCGCTGGTATTGGCCGAAATCACAATCTTACGCTTCACGTTCTCACGGCTGATGGTATTCGGTCCCATGGCAGAAACCACATCGGCTACATAGTTGACAGGGATTTTCTGACCGTCACCGGTATCAATCATCAGGTTGCGCACCTTCTCCATCTCATCACGCACCTCATCCTTGGTACGGACAATAAGATTAAACGCTTTGCCTTCTTCATATACCTGTGAAACGACTTCACCCGCCATGTTCACTGATACAAACTCGGCAAACTCCGGTAAAGAAATACCGAATTTGGCAAGCATCTCGCGTTTGGGAACAATCTTGAGCTGCGGACGTTCGATTTGTTGTTCCACATTCAAGTCGGCAATACCCTCCACACTGCTGATGGCATCCTTTATCTGATTACCGATGGCAAACATCTTGTTCAAATCATTACCAAACAGTTTGATGGCAATGTTGGCCTTGGTACCCGAAAGCATGGCATCGATACGGTGGCTGATAGGTTGGCCTATTTCGATATTCGCACCGGTAATGGTAGATAACTTGGCACGCACATCGGCTACCAGTTCCTGGCGGGAACGGTCTTTCAATTCAAACGGGGCCTCAATTTCACTCACGTTAACCCCTAATGCATGCTCATCCAGTTCGGCACGTCCCGTTTTACGGGCTACAGTCTGTATTTCGGGAATAGACATCAGCAACTCTTCTGCACGGTGTCCCATTTTATCCGATTCTGCCAAAGAAATTCCCGGCAATGAACTGATATTAATGGTGAACGAACCTTCATTGAAAGATGGCAGGAAACTGCGTCCTAATGTAAAAAACATAACCAATGCCACCGCAAACAGTCCACCCGTAAAACCCAATACTGCGGATTTATGATTCAAGGACCATAACAAGGCATTGCGGTAATGCTTTTTCATCCATACGGCCACAAATGCCTCTTTGGGCAATCCTTTGCCTTTATTATTACCTAACAGATAGCTGCACAGTACCGGAGTCAGTGTCAAAGCCACTACCGTAGAAGCAAACAACGCCACAATAAAGGCAATGCCCAACGGAACCAGCATACGCCCTTCCATTCCTGTCAGGAAAAACAAAGGAACAAAGCTGACTACAATAATCAAGGTAGAGTTCAAGATAGGCATACGCACTTCCTTCGAAGCATTGAACACGACTTCAATCACGCTCTTACGTTCCCCTTCGGGCAACAAGCGATTCTCACGCAAGTGCTTCCATACATTTTCCACATCCACAATGGCATCATCCACCAACGAACCAATGGCAATGGCCATACCACCCAAACTCATGGTATTGATGGTGAGTCCCATATAGTGAAGAGTCAATATAGAAACAATCAATGACAACGGAAGGGTTACCAATGAAATAACCGTGGTACGTACATTGGCAAGGAACAGGAAGAGAACAATCACCACAAAAACAGCACCTTCATACAACGAATCCTTCACATTGCCGATAGAGCTTTCAATAAAACGGCTCTGACGGAAAATATCTGTAGAAACGTGTACATCAGCCGGAAGATTCTTCTGCAAATCCTTCAATGCGGCTTCCAACTGCTCTGTCAGTTCAATAGTCCCGGTCTTGGGTTGTTTGGTAACGGTCAGCAGTACGGCAGGTTTTCCTCTCTCCGAAGCAGTACCCAGTTTGGGTTCCTGCGAACCAATCTTCACATCGGCAATATCCTCCAATGTAACGGGCACCCCTTCCACCGTCTTGATGACGGAACGTGACAACTGAGCCACATCATGGCTGGAAAGCACCCCGCGAACAATATATTCGTTTCCATATTCATAAATCACTCCGCCATTGGCATTCTGATTCATGTTACGGGTAACGTTCATCACCTCTGCCAACGTAACATTGTAATGTTTCATGCGGGCAGGGTCAAGCAACACCTGATATTCCTTGATATCACCTCCCAGCACGGCAACCTGTGCCACACCTCCCGTAGAGAGCAGGCGCGGACGGATAGTCCAGTCTGCCAGTGTACGGAGATCGAGCATGGAAGTAGTATCCGAAGTCAGACCGATAATCAGCAACTCACCTAAAATAGAAGACTGAGGTCCCATGGTAGGTTTACCTACATTCTCGGGCAGCTCCTCGCTGACCAAGGACAATTTCTCACTGACAATCTGACGGGCCAGATAGATATCGGTATCCCATTCAAATTCCACCCACACAACGGAAAAGCCATTGGTGGAAGATGAACGCACCCGGCGCACATGGGTCGCACCGTTCACGGCAGTTTCTACAGGAAAGGTTACCAATTGTTCCACCTCTTCGGCTGCCATACCATTCGCTTCGGTCATAATCACTACAGTCGGCGCATTCAAATCGGGGAACACATCGACTTCCGTATGAAAAGCCGTGTAAGTACCGCCGATAAGCAGCAAAACCGACGCCACCAGAACCAATATACGGTTCTGAAGGGAAAAATGTATAATCTTATTTAGCATAGGACGGCTGATTAATGTTCATGACTATGAGCCGGAATCGCATTGCTGGCCGACGCTAATTTCACCTGATAAGCTCCCTTTGTTACCACACGGTCACCGGCTTTCAAACCGGTCAGAATCTGCACTTTCTTTCCGTTGCTCGCTCCCAAAGTTACCTCCTGTTTCTTATATCCTTCCTCATCCAGTTGCAGATAAACAAAGTACAAACCTTGTTCTTCGGTCAGTGCCGTAACAGGCAAGGCCAGCACATCGGGCATTTCCGACGAGAGCAGATACACCTCCACATACGAACCGGGAATCACATCTCCCCGATTATCAAATTCGAAAGTTACAGGCACATAAAAAGAAGTACCACCGGATGCTTTACCATAAGAAAGCAGACGCCCTTTCAACTCACCCAGCTCATATACCTTATTATCGTATGGAGTCTTGAAGTTTGCCGACTGGATGCTATGCAGATAACCATAATATTTCTCGGAAACATCTGCACGAAGGAACAGACGACGGTTCTGAGTGATACTCACCAAAGGCTGGCCTACCGACACATAGTCACCTTCCTGCACCAGACAATTCTTGATATAACCACCTAAAGGAGCTGTGACGGACACACCTGTCTTGGTCTGGTTCTTTGAAATAGCCTCGTATGCCAATAATGCATTTTCATAACTCTCCTTAATGGCATTGAAATCTTTCTGCGATATTATCTGACTTTTTACCAACTTGGCGGCACGTTCATATTCTTTTTTGGCGGTTTCATATGCCCCTGCGCCTCCTGAAGCGGACACTGGAAAAAGCAAGCCAGTTTCCCATCAGGGGGCGCATTTTTTTCACGTCGGAGCATACGGTTTCCCGACGAAAAGACGCAAGCAGATGGCGCAGGAGAGCATGGGACGCGCATCACTTCGCCAAGGAAGAGGGTTCATCGCATCCGCAAACGCGACGAGCGCTGCAAGCTCTTGTTTGCTTGCAGCGCTCTTGTTTTGCAGCTTCCTCAGCTTTCCGTGAAGTGCCAAAGAAAAAAGGGGTTGTCTCACTAAAAAGAGGCAACTCCTTTTTGGTACAAAAAAAGCATTCGGACTATGAAAATCCGAATGCCTGCGGTAGAATGTAACTACCATGAAAAGAAACATGCCGCAGACAGATTATACAGCAATGACGAATGGATTTCAACTGGTCATGCCGCTGGACTGCGAAGTAAACATTGAGAAGAATGCACCGGTGAGACTGCTCAACGCCGTCATGGAAAGGATGGATTACAGCAAACTGTATGCGGCGTACTCCCGACTTGGGAGAATCGAGTATTCACCGAAGATTCTGCTGAAAATCATGGTGTATGGGTATATGCGCAAGCAGATATCCAGCCGTGCGCTTGAAGCATGCTGCCGAGAAAACCTGCACTTCATCTATTTGCTTGAGGGGCAGCGTGCGCCGGATCACAACACCATCAACCGATTCAGAAAGAATATTCTAACACAGGAAGCCGGGCAGGATATTCTGTGTCAGCTTGTTGTTTTGCTGCACGAAAGAGGACTGCTCAGCCTTGAAGCGGCTTTCATAGATGGCACAAAGATTGAAGCAAATGCGAACAAGTACAGCTTTGTCTGGAAGAAAGCAACGGCCCAAAAGACAGAAAAGCTGCTGAAGAAAATTCATGATGAGCTGCCTGCAAAGCTGAAAGAGGTAGGTATCCGCTTTCATGTTCCGGAAAAGATTGCTGTCCGACAATTGAAGAAGCTTTGGAAAAGAATCCATGCGCGAATCAAAGCGGATGGAATCGAGCTTGTTTCAGGAAAAGGCAAAAGAAAAACGCGGCTGCAGAGACTGAGCGAATGGGGAGATCAATGTCTTGCCAAACTCAAGCAATACACAAATGATATTCACATCTGCGGAAATCGGAATAGCTTCAGCAAAACGGACCATGACGCAACCTTTATGCACATGAAAGAGGACTACATGAGAAACGGGCAGCTCAAGCCTGGATACAATGTCAATGTGGCAACATGCAGCGATTTTATCATCGGGAGCTACATTTCTTCTGACAGAAATGACGTGCATATAAGCCTTCAAATACCGTGCTCTTCCTACTAGGGAGCACGGTTTATTTTTTCCATAAGATAATAACACAAGACTCATTTCGCATGTACAATCTGGTATTTTCGGGTGTTTTCTGGAGAAACCTTTCAAGCTCAAAAATGGCACTGAAAATCCGTAATAATTGTTATCTTCAAAAATGCATTCAGTGCAAGGGTTTCGTAGCATGAGTTTACTAATGATAAACAATATGTCATTAAATACTGCACAAACCTGCTAACAAAAGCGGACGTCGTGGGAAAATGGCCTACCGCCAAAATTAGAAGCTGCTAACACTCTGCTAACACGAACAGGGTAAAACAGGCGGTTTTTGGAGGAAATGCGAACATCCGAAAATGGTGGAAAACGTTGATATTTGGGCATTTGAAGGCACTCGGAGGCACTCAAAGGCGAACGTTTTTTCGCTCTCCTAAGCGACAGGCCGTGGGTTCGAATCCCGCCGGGATCACCAATTTGATAAGAAAATCGCCCATTTCAATCATGGATTTGACGAGAATCCGTGGCTGAAATGGGCGATTCTTTTTGTGTTCAGCGTGCGAAAATGCACACGCGGCCGATTAGCTGATTAGAAATTTGCTAATGATTTTCCGCTCCTGCTAATGGCGATTTGGGGTGGAAGCCTGTTTCCCTGCTAATTTTGAGAAGCGGTCAAATTTTACGCCGTTGGAAGGGATGATTCGTGCAGGACAAAGGAAGGCGAAACGCCGTGTTTTTCCTGCGTTTCTGCGGGATGAATGAAGGTACGCAGTGTGTGCGGTTCGTCGGATGGATATGCGGCAGGAGCTAATGGCTTGGGGCGTGACGTTAGCGCGTTGGATGGCGGAGATTAGCTGTGCAAAGTGCGTGCGTCGGAATTAGCGATACACCCTCTGCCCCAAAAGTTCCCTCGGAACAAGACTACGGACCTGCTGCATATTTCGCAGTCTGCCATTTCGCGCCACATGGCTCAGTTGGAAGATGAACTTAGGCGTAAAGCATCAGGAGCTGGGCATTATGCCCTATGTGGCAGAATAAGTGGGAATCGCCGCGCTTGCGTGGGTTCCGCCTACCACATGAAGGGCGCCTACGCCACCACCCAGCTGTTCCAGGAGGAACTGAAGAAGTCCGGCGTGGCCGACAAGGTGGAGCTTTCCGCCAGCTTCTGCATGGGCGAGTGCAAGGACGGCCCCTGTGTGCGCATTGACGGGGTGAAGTTCCATCATGTGGATCAGGATCGCATGGCCAGCCTGGTGCAGGAAGAAATTGTCCCCCGCGCCAACGCATAAGCGGAGGGCAGAAGCATGAGCATCATTCAGCTGAAGGAAGCCAACTGCAAAAACTGCTATAAGTGCATCCGTCACTGCGATGTGAAGTCCATCACCTTCCACGACGATCAGGCCCACATCCGGGAGGACGAGCGCGTGCTGTGCGGCAAGTGTACCCTCATTTGCCCGCAGAACGCCAAGCAGATTGAGAGCGACGTGCAGAAGGTCTGCTCCATGATCGACCGGGGTGAGAAGGTCTACGCCTCCGTTGCGCCGTCCTTCATTGCGGCGCTGCCGGAGGGGGCAACCTTCGCCTCCCTGTCCTCCGTCATGAAGCGCCTGGGCTTTGCGGGTATCGAGGAAACCGCTATCGGCGCAACGGCCGTCAGCGAGGAATATGCCGCGCTGGCGGAAAAAGGGAAGATGCCCAACCTCATCACCACCTGCTGCTCCACGGTGAACCTGCTGGTGGAAAAGTATTTTCCCGATCTGCTGGATCAGCTGGCGCCGGTGCCGTCGCCTGCGGTGGCCCATGCGCGGATGCTGCGCCAGGCCCATGGGGACGACATCCGCGTGGTGTTTGTCGGCCCGTGCATTTCCAAGAAGAATGAGACCAAGCAGAGTGGCGTGATTGATGCGGTGTTGATGTATGACGAGCTGCGGGAATGGCTGCGCCGGGAGGGCGTGGCAGCGGGCGGCGCGGAGGATCCCGCCGCGCTGGAAATGCACCACACCATCAGCCGTGTGTATCCCGTGCCCGGCGGCATCCTCAAGACCATTCCCTCAGGGAAGCGCGCCAGGTACAAGTCAGTGGCGGTGGATGGGCTGGACCGCTGCATCTAGACGCTTAAGGATATCCGCGAGCATCACATCACCGGCTATATCCTGGAGATGAGCTCCTGCGTGAATTCCTGCGTGGGCGGCCCCGGCATGAAGGAGCACTCTATGTCCTTCCTGATGAGCAAGGACGCGGTGTACACCTTCTCCCGGAAGGATAACGGGGGCGAAATGCCTCCCTCTGAAAAGGTACAGGTCGGGCCAAGAAGGTGAAGGAAGAGGCTCCTGCCGAGGTTCCTGCGGAGACGCCCGCTGAGGTTCCTGCCGAGGCCCCTGCGAAAAAGCGTGGCCACAAGCCCAAGGCGGCTGTTGAAGCAGCGCCTGTTGAAACGCCCGCCGAGGCTCCCGTCAAGAAGCCCCGCGCGCCCCGCAAGAAGAAGGTCGAGGAGAATCCTAAGGAGTAAGAGCATAATAATACACGCGTACCTGTCTTTGACAGGTGCGCTTTTTTGGCTGATAATTGCTTTGTGAATATGGCCGGAGAACTGACAGGTTCTCTGGCCATATTGATATTGGCGGCAAGGGAAGAAAGCTGGACAGGGACGCGCTTATGGCGATAAGCAGCGCCTCTTCCTTTGATGGTGCAGCAAAGTGTTCCGGTCAAGGCATGCTCCCTGCCGGACAAATACTGTGCCAGGAAGATGGTGCCTTCCATTATACGGAGGATGGATTTGGTACAGGATGCATCAGTTTCTTCGAACCAGGCTGCGGAAGGTGCCTGGCGTCATGCCGACGACCTGACGGAAAACCTTGAAAAAATAGTTGGAGTTTGTAAATCCGGCGCCAGATGCGATTTCGACAAGACTGGCACTTTCATCCTCTGCCATACGGTTGCACACCTTCTCAATCCGAACCTTGTTGATATAGCTGGTGAAGGTCAGACCTGTTTCCTGATGGAATATCGTGCTGAGATAGTTGGGGGATACATATACCTGCCCGGCAATCTCTGACAGTTTCCACTCATGCGCATAATGCTCGTCCACGATGCTGCACGCAGTTCTGACAGCGGGGGACAAGGACGATTCGGGACTGCTGTATTGCAGCAGGGTGGAGGCCAGAGCGGAACAATCAAGGGACTTCGACTGGCGCAGTGCCAGCAGAATACGCCAGCTGTCACAACTACGGCGGCAATCTCCCAGAAGCCTCTGCACTGTGCATAATTGTGCATACAGGGCCGATTTGTCCCGCAGTTGTGCCGCGAGAAGCGCTGCCAGTGCCTCCGGATGCTTCGGAGAACAGTCAAAGGCAACCTGAAGCTCGTTCTGATCTCCTGCCCGTATTTGACAAAGATCTCTGTATGCGGTATGCAATCCGGCGCTTTCCTGGCGAACCTCCCGCCAAGGAATGCTTTGCTCATCCAGAATGCCAACAAGATGCTGCTGCAAATCGGCCGGACAGGCCAGCAGCCAAGTGCCGCAGGGCGGCTCGTCGGAATCCAGCGTCCAGCAGGCTGCACAGGACAGGAATGTAGCTGCAGGGAACTGATCCTGCGTCATCTGAACCAGATACGCGCTCTTTTCTCCCATGAACAGTAGCCGCAACTGCTCATGCCAAAGCGGAGTATCTGTTTCTACGCCATATTGCATGGCCAGCCGCGCCGCATTGACGGCAGCCGTGCAGCAGTTTTTCCATGCCGTTTCTACAGCCTGGAACAATTGCTCCTTGTCAACGGGTTTAAGCAGATAATCCTGCGCCCGCAGCCGGATGGCCTGCTGCATCAAATCAAATTCATCATATCCTGTCAGAACAATGCTGTGCTGCACGCCAAGTTCCCGGGCCTGCTGCATCAATTCCAGACCATCCATCTCCGGCATGCGAAGATCGGTGATGAGAAGATCGGGCAGTTGGTGCCGGATGGAAGCAAGGGCATCAATAGCATTGCTGATAGTGGAAACCTCAACCTCCGGCCAGCGCTTCCTAATGAAGCGGGCAACGCCGTTGCAGATTTTTACCTCGTCATCCACCACCATAATTTTCATCCCATGGGGCGGCGGAAAATCCCCCTTCACAGCTTGCGTCCCTCCCTTTCCTTATGAATTGCTTCTCCTGCAGAGCAGGACGGCACGTGATTTCTGCTCCCATCGCTTCGGTCGATTGTGATTCTGCACAGCGTGCCCGCGCCGGATGTGCTGTACAGGGAAAGACCGGACCTTCCGCCAAAGTAGATCTGCAGCCGATGATGAACATTGCACAGCCCAATGCCGCCCTGCTCCTGCTTCAGACCGTTTCCATTTTCCATGGCATCGCGGATTTCCTCAAGCCTGTCCGGAGAAATGCCTTTGCCGTTATCCTCTACATCAATGAAAACCAGGTCCCCCTGGCGGTATACATGCACCCGCACAATTCCTGCGCTGCGCGTGCGGGAAATGCCATGATGAATGCTGTTCTCAACCAGGGGCTGCAGAATGAACCGCGGACATACCAGAGATGAAGCATCAATATCACAGGTGACCGAATACTCCAGCGCCTCAAACCTCAGCTTGCTCAGCTTCAGATAATACACACAGTTTTCAAGCTCTCTGGCCATAGTGATTTCCTGCTCCTTACCGCTGATGCTGCCGCGCATCAGCTTGCCCAGCACAAAAAGCATTTCAGAAACCTCAACGGCCTCGCTTTCATCTGCCATCATCCGCAGGGATTCCAGAGTATTGTACAGAAAGTGAGGCTGAATCTGCGCCTGCAGGGCACTGAACCGTGCTGTCTGCTGGAGCAGCTCAGCCTGATGCTCCCGCTGGGCTGACAGCAGCAGATGCTCCAGCATAATGTTATAGTTGCTGGCCAGTGTTCCGATTTCATCCGTGCCGTCCACCTGAAGACGTGTCAGTGAACTCAGGGTGCTCAGCGACTGAAGACTGCTGGCCTGCCTGCTGATATGGCCTGACAGGTTTTTGATGCGACGCGTGATGCTGTAATGGTTCAATGCAACCGCCAGGGCGCACATCAGAAGCAGAATGCCGGCGATGATGCTGAAATCCATCAGGTAACTGCTGACAAAATTGGCTGAAAGGGCCGTATTGCAAAAGGTCAGAAAGCTGATGTTCATGGTGCTGCAGTGAATCAGCCCCACATACTCATGATGGTTAATCAGCTGATAGCCCTCAGGCATGTCTTTACACATTTCAAAAACGTCATCGGACACACGGATATCCTCCAGCCGTCCGCCGACCACCTGTTCCGTATCTTCGCGGTAGGCAATGCAGTAGCCGCCGATAACCCTGGACAGCTTGTTCAGCGTTTCAGACAGAAGATCTGGCTGCAACTCCAGGCATAGCACACCCATCAGCGTATCACCCACATATATCTCCTGAACCCAGCTCATGGAGGAGGAAAAACTGCCCTTTTGCGGGGTAAAGCGCCAGCCTGTTCCGGCAGCAGGCTCGGTCCATATAGGGAAGGCCTCCTGCGCGGCCGCGCAGGCATGCTCTGTTGCATAAAGGGTTGTGCTGAACACGCGGCGACGCAGTCCGGTGGTGCTGGAAATCCAAAAGTCCATCTTTTCCATTTCTGCGGGATCTTCCACCGCCTCCGGATGGGTTAGCAGATTCTGCACTTGGCTGTGGCTCAGCAGTACATTGCAGGCAGACTTGATCTGCATCATCTCTGCTTCCAGGCTGTCCAGCGTGAAGCGCGCGTATTCATAGCTGGTTTTGGCCGCATGAGAGGCATAGTCCATATAGGAAACGCTCAGCAGGAAATAGACAAGAATCGCCAGCGGCAAGAAGATGATGACACTTTGCATCAGCAGCGTCTTCCTGGAAATGCTCAGGTTAAACCACCATTGCAGACCGGATTTGCGCTTTTCCAAACCAATCCCCCCGCTTCGCAGCTTGTTTCTGCATGCCTACTGATGAGATAATGGCATATTATGTGCGTGTTCCCGGCAGCGTTCTGTAAGTGGGAAACTCCAGGAAAGGGTGCCTACTGCGCTGCCAATCGGGCGTGAATGTCCATATATCGTCACTCACTCATCTTACATGCTTCAGTATAAGAAAAAAAAGCGCGGATGTCAATGCGGACTCCTGTGCAATCATACGTACTTTCGTAAAATCGTGGTGTAGGATCCGAGAATTCTTCATTGTTTCACAAATCGGGATGAGGTAATATATAGCCAAATACAGGCCGTATTTTACATTCTGTCTGAGAGGAGGGAGCTTATGCAACGCAAACTGGGCTCCAAGCGCATGGACAGCATAAAGCTTCTTTTAATGATATTGCCCTTTTTGGTGCTTGTGTTTGTCTTTTCGTATTTGCCCCTGGCCGGCTGGCGATACGCATTCTACAACTACCGGCCCGGTTTTCCGCTGGATAAATGCCAGTATGTGGGCTTCAAGTGGTTTGTCCGTCTGGTCAACACCCCTGCCCAGACGACGGAAATCCTTCGGGTGCTGAAAAACACCCTTGGTATGAGCGCTTTGAACATGCTTGCTTCCATTATGCCCATGATCTTTGCCATTCAGCTGTCTCAGGTTCGCTCCAAGCGCTACTACAAGTTGATCCAGGTTTGCGCCACACTGCCCAACTTTATTAGCTGGGTACTGGTATTTTCCGTGGCGTTTGCCCTGTTTTCGGTGGATACCGGCTTTGTCAACCGGGCACTGATCAGCCTGAATGTGATTGACAAAGGGGTGAACTTCCTGGCGGACGGTCACCATATGTGGCTGAAGATGACGATGTGGCAGCTGTGGAAGAGCATGGGCTGGAATTCCATCCTGTATCTGGCGGCTATCGCCGGTATCGATCAGGAACTGTATGAGGCCGCCCAGGTGGATGGAGCAAGCCGCATACAGCAGATCATGCACATCACTGTGCCGGGCCTGATGCCCACCTTCTTTGTACTGCTGATGCTGAGCATCGGCAACTTCATCAACACAGGTATGGAAAGCTACTTTGTATTCCAAAACCCCATGAATAAGGATACCATCGAGGTGCTGGACCTGTACGTTTACAATATCGGCATGGTGAATCGCAACTTCTCTCTGGCAACCGCCATAGGAATGCTGAAATCCCTTGTGAGCGTTGTGTTGCTCATGAGCGCCAATTTTGCCAGCAAGCTGGTTCGCGGCGAATCGTTGATGTAAGGAGGCACGAGGGTTATGCTGCACATATCTCAAAAGCAGGCTTTTGCCAACCGCCGCATTCACCGCTCCCTAGGAGACGTATGCTTCGACTTGATCAACGTTCTTCTGCTGACGGTGTTTACGCTGATCTGCGTGTTCCCGTTCTACTACCTGTTTATCAACACGATCAGTGATAATGCACTTTCCGCGCGCGGACTGATCACTCTGTTTCCCAAGGGAGTCCATTTTGAAAACTATATTCAGATTTTCAAAATATCGGGTATTCTCACCGCTGCCATAGTATCCCTGGCACGCACGGTGATCGGCACCACGCTGTCGGTGTTTGCCTCGGCTTTCCTGGGATATCTGCTCACCAAGCAGAACATGATCGGCCATAAGCTGGTTTACAGGTTTATCGTGGTCACCATGTATTTCAATGCCGGCGTCATTCCCTGGTATATCAATATGATGAACCTGCACCTGCTGAACAATTTTCTGGTCTACATTCTGCCGACCATTGTTGCACCATACAGCATTATCCTGGTCAAGACCTATGTGGAGAGCATTCCATCCGCGCTGGAGGATGCTGCGCAGATGGATGGCGCAGGCTACATGGCCCGTTTTGCCTGGGTGATCCTTCCTGTTTGCCTGCCAATTTTGGCAACGATCACGATTTTCTCGGCAGTAGGGCAGTGGAACTCCTTTCAGGATACGCTTTTTCTCATTTCCGATAAGCGGCTTTATACGCTTCAGTTTCTGCTTTACCGCTATATGAATGAGGCGGAGGCACTGGCGACCATCATCAAAACAGCTGAATCCTCCGAAATGCTGGCCAACATGACGATCACGCAAACGCCTACCTCCATCAAGATGACAGTGTCCATGATTGTTGTGCTGCCCATTTTGTTGGTATATCCCTATTTTCAGAAGTACTTCGTCAAGGGAATCATGATCGGTGCTGTAAAGGGCTAAAACCCTTTCAACAAGAAAAAGGAGGTTTTTCCATGAAACGGTTTCTGTGCTCGGTGATCTGTCTGGCTATGCTGCTCAGCTGCATGGCGCTTCCCATGACTCAGGCTGAAGAACTGCCGTATTACGAGATTGACGTGTTCTCGCAAAACGCCAATTTCGCAGGATTGCAGTCCGGATGGTTCGGCAAGCTGATCAAGGACAAGTTCAACATCGGCCTGAACATTACAGCCACCAACCTGGAGGGCGGTGCTTCCAAGCTGGCCACCCTGATGGTGGAGGGCGATCTGGGCGATCTGCTCAACTTTGCCAGCGTGACCAGCACTGACTTTACTGATGCCCGCGATCTCGGACTGCTGTTTGACATGAATCAGGGCGACTTCCTGGAAAAGAATGCGCCCTTCATTACTGCAAATATGCCTAACCTGATCAAGCGTGCACAGATACAGTATTCCGGCGACGGCAAGGCTGTGTGGGCCTTTGTGCATGACGCGCTGGTATCCGGACTGTCCTGCTCCTCTGTGGATGCGGTGACTCCGGTCATGCGCTATGACCTGTACAAGGCTATTGGTTCTCCTGAAATCAAGGATATGTGGGACTATCTGCCTGCCCTGAAGAAGATGCAGGAGCTGAATCCCGTCAACGAGGATGGTCAGCCGGTGTATGGCGTCAGCTACTTCCCCGACTGGGACGGACGCAACATGGTGTTTGCCACCTGGTTCTGCGCCTACAATGGATATAACTTCAACCTGGTGATGCAGCATGGCACGGAGGATGTGACGGCCGAACTGCTGGATAAGGACAGCTACTATATTCAGGGCCTGCGCTGGATGTTTGAGGCCAATCAGATGGGCCTGCTGGATCCCGACTCCATCACGCAGTCCTACTCCGAATATGCTGCCAAGTTTGCTGCCGGCCGCGTGCTGTTTAGCCCCTATGGTGATAACGGCTACAACACCCCCGCCAATACCGCCGCCGGCCGCGGCATGGAGCCTGTGCCCATGACCTCCGGAACGCCTTTCGCCTGGGGTGCCAGCGAATTTGGCGGATACCGCACCTTTGGCATCGGTGCCAAGGCTGAATATCCCGAGCGCATCCTGCAGTTCATTGACTGGCTGTGCACCGATGAAGGCGCCATGGAATCCCGCATCGGTCCCAAGGGTCTGATCTGGGACTACAATGCCGATGGCAAGGCAGAACTGACCGAGTTTGGCCTGCAGTGCGTACGTGACGGCTCTACACCCATTCCTGACGAATGGGGCGGCGGCACCTATCAGGACGGTATGTTCAAGCTGGAGTATCCTCCGCGCAATGCCAAGAGCATTACCGCAACCACCGGTGAAGCGATTGATTATCATTGCTGGTCTTCCTATCAGGCGCTGCCTTCTGATCCTGTGACGGAGCAGTGGCGTGAAGACTACGGCGCAGCCAACATCTTCGAGTGGGCAAAGAACAACGGCACCCTGATCAATTCCTGTAACGAGAGCTATTCCGGCCTGGCTGGTCTGACCAACCCCGATCCCGACCTGGAGCTGATGATCAACCAGATAGGCGACGTGGTGAAGCAGTACAGCTGGAAGATGGCCTATGCGGAGAGCGAAGCTGAATTCGACCGCCTGTATGATGAGATGATGACCAAGGTCAAGGGATTTGGCTATGATGAGGTCATGGAATACTATCGTGCCGAAACTGAAAAGCTTTACAAGACCCGTGCAGAACTGAGCAAAAGCATCCAATAAGCATTATCCGGTTCATACCTGCAGGGTGTCGTGTACATACTCGACGCCCTGCACTGTTCATCACGAAGGGAGGACAATCCATCATGAAAACTCCGCTACGCTGCGGCGCAGCCCGCAGGGAGATCACGCCGGACGCATCATGGTATCCGTTGTATGCAGGTTTCTTTACTGAGGAGATAGGCGACAACTACCTGGTGGGGGCGCTTGATCCGCAGTTTGCCCGCGCAATTGCCATTGCCAACGATGAAACTACCGTGCTGCTTGTCAGTATGGATCTTGGCGCGGTTCATTACGGCCCCGACATGGCACGTGCTATTGCGGAGCAGACCGGCGTAGATGAGAAATCCGTGTTTCTCATTGCGACCCACACCCACAATGTTCCTGCGCTGGGCCATGGCAAAAGACTGAAGGACGATGCAAACTTTCAGCGCTTCATGGCCGTGAAGCCGGAAATCGCTGCCCACCAGCTGCAATATGAGCAGCGAGTGTGGGACGGGGTGATCAGTGCAGCCAAGGAAGCGGTGAGTTCTCTGCGCCCGGCCCGCATGGGTATCGGCTATTCAGAATCGTATGTGAATGTGAACCGCGACCAGATTTACGATGGCAACGGCAAGTTCCATATGGGGTACAACGGCGCAGGCCATTCAGACAAGACGCTGGCGCTCATCCGTTTTACCGATGCCGAGGACAACAACATTGCCGTTTTTGCAAACTATGCGGTTCATGCCATCGTGATGTTCCTGAACCGGTGCATTGACGGAAAAGGCGGTTCCACGGGCGATCTGCCCGGCGTGGTGTGCAACGCCTACGAAACCTGTCATCCTGGCACCGTGTGCATGTGGTCACCTGCTGCCAACGGCAACCAGAACCCCATCTTTATGACCTATTATGGCTATCCTGATTTCAAAACAGGTCTGGTGGTGGAAAGCACGGTTGAGGGCGGCGCGTATGAGTACCTGACGGTTCTGGCGGGGCGTCACTATGCTGATTTGCTTCGGGCTGAGAAGAGCATTACCGATTATGTGGATAAGATTGAACTTCGATCCGAGCGGGTGACGCAGATGGTTCCGGTCAACAAGGACATTCCGCCCCGGTTCGGTTCAATGGAAGGCGATCAGGAGGGATATGAGCGCCTGTATACCTCCGGCGTCATGCTGGGCAATGTCTTCCTGTACGGCATCGGCGGAGAATTGTATTCCAATGTGGGCGCATACCTGAAAGAAATTTCTCCCTATCGCCACACACTGATCTGTTCGCAGTGCTATACCACTGCCGGCTACCTGATGGACGATGAAAACCTGCTTGCCCCCACCCTGTTTGCCGTTCGTACAAGATGGCTTCCCGGAACAATCGTTCCTGCTCTTGAGAAATTCCTGAAGGAGTTTACCTCCTGATGGCAGATCAGCCCCACGCCGGCAGCAACCGTGCGTGGGGCTTTGAACGTGATGGGTAGGGAGAATTTTCTTTATGAGATATCTCGCAGATCCGTGACGGGACTTCCTTCGATGCACCCGGAATGAAGCCGCACGTCCCCTGTGAATCGATGGAAACACTCCTCTGCCGTCAAACAGTGCGCGGTGGTTGGCAAAATATTATCCTATGTCAGGTGAGTCGTTTGCTGTGTCATAGGGGCGAAATTGTGTTGACGCGCGGCGGGAAAGCCGATATAATGGAGAAAAATCGCATTTATTCCGGCTGATCCGGCAGGAAAACGAAAAAGCATGTCGAATCGGTTATCGGAATGATAAATTCCTGACGATAATTTTTCGACAATCTGACGCGGAAGGAGAAAATCGTGCCCAAGTTCGACACAAACGTTCAGGAGCTGAAGTACAAGGTGCTTCGTGAAGCAGCCCGCCTGGCCGGGGAAGACAGGCTGCGGGAGGGCTGCTGAACATACCGGAAACCATCATTCCCGGTCCCCAGCCCACCATGCGCTGCTGCATCTACAAGGAACGGGCCATCGTCACCCAGCGGGTGCAGATGGCCATGGGCAGACATCCCGGCCACACCACCCAGGTGGAGGTGCTGCCCATCGCCTGCGACGAGTGCCCTGTCAGCCAGGTAACCGTCAGCGACGCCTGCCGCGGCTGCATTGCCCACCGTTGCGCCAACGCCTGCCCGCAATATTTTTACCACGGACAACAGCCTTGACGCCGCTTCCACACCGGAGAAATCCTTGTAGTCATTCTTGTTCAGGGCATTCGCTTTGTCAATGGCTGCATCAACCTTTGTGTAGTCGGCGTCCTTGTATTCCAACGCATTGATTGCATTTTCGATCGCCGCAGCATAACCGTCGACAGTGGTTTGTTCTGCAATCGTTTTACCACGAACTACCGCATTAATTGCATCCTCAACAGCATTGTAGTTTTTGTATTCCTCTTTGTTAAGCAAGCCGGCTTCTTCAATAGCCGCATCTACTTTCGTATAATCTGCGGGAAAAGTCCCTATAACAGCCTGCAAAGAAAAAGTCAAGCCCCAAATGGGACTTGCTGCAAGGAAATTTGGCAGAAGGTGGGGAGAAAGAAGTGCAGCACAAATAAGCCACCACAAAGTGCCGGCTTAAAAAGAGAAAAAAGGAAGTGATGTCAGAGGGCTGCTTTCAGGATGGTGGGAATGGGAGCTACTGGCTGGAGAGTGTCCAGCGAGGCAAAATAATCTCGCATGACACCTGCTGAAAAGATGGCATTTGCTAAGTCTAAGGGCGTTAACGTAACCGACGTTAAGATCTCAGTGGTTACGGACGGCGAAACAACAGAAGTTGCTGTTGATTCAAGCAAGATCCTCTTCGGTGATATCGAAAATAACGGCAAGCTCCGTATCGAGCTTTACAACCAGTTCGGTGACACATCGAAGGATGCTCCTTTAAATACTTCGGACATCTTCTTCAATGATAGCCTGAATGTTACATTCACAATCACAGGTATCGACGCTATCACGGGTGGAAACATTAAGCCCGCTCCTACACCTGCTCCCGCTGACACAACAGCTCCCGCTGATACAACAGCTCCCACAACAGGCGATTCTACAAAGCCCAACACAAACACAGGTGTTGAAGGCGTTGCAGCAGTTGCAGGTGTTGCACTCCTCGCAACAGGTGCAGTAGTAGTTGCTAAGAAGAGAAAGTAATCTTAAAAAGATTAACGAATAACGACAGCCCTCATTCGTGAGGGCTGTTTTAATATCACGACCGAAAGAGGAAATATGAAAAAATCTATAATCAGACGTGCGATAGCTGTGTTTATTGCGGCGGCTATGCTTGCAGGCTGTGCGGCGCAGGACAGCGGTGTATTATCGTCTGTCGGAAACAGCTCGGCGACCGAAAGCAATGTATCGTATGTTGAGGATACGAGCAGTGTTGATGAAAATTCCGAGGTTACTTCCGTTGACAGCTCAGCAACAGAGAGCGACACATCTTCCGATACCTCCGAACAGGAAGAAAGTAATACTTCAAAGCAGGAAAATACATCAAAGGCAGTGAACACCGAGAAGCCTGGCGATACAACAAAGGCACCGTCAACTGCCGACACGAAAAATAACAGCCAGAGCAAGCCTGCTTCATCTGCAAGCAATTTCACTGTTCAGTGGAAGAAGTCGAGCAGCTGGGAAGAAGGCGGTAAGAAGTGCGGAGGTTATGAGATTGTTATAACCAATAACGGCGATACGGTGAACAGCTGGACGGCAAAGGTAACCGTCCCCGGCAATACAAAGCTGATGTCGCAGTGGAACGGAATATTCAGCATTTCGGGAAACACAATGACGGTCAAGAACGAGAGTTACAACGGAACTATAGAAAAGGGAAAGAGCGTTTCATTCGGATTCAATTATTCGGCTGACGCTTATATCAATGAGGGTAAAGTGACTGTGAACGGAAGTACCGCAGGAACGAGTGCCGGAAATAACAGCAACAATAATAACAATAGCAATAACAACAATAATAATACGTCAACGACCAAAAAGCCGGCGGCAACAGTTCCTCAGGCACCGAGCGACCCTAAAGGCACTACACCGGTATCACAGCACGGTCAGCTTTCGGTAAAGAACGGACAGCTTGTTGATAAGAGCGGCAAGGGTTATCAGCTCAGAGGAATGAGTACGCACGGGCTTACATGGTTCCCTGAATTTGTAAACGAGAGCGCATTCAAAACGCTCCGTGACGACTGGAACACGAATGTTGTCCGCCTTGCAATGTATGTTGACGAGTGGGGCAACAGTCAGTGCTATATGGGCAACAAGAGCGGAAGCCTTGAACTGCTTGAAAAGGGTGTTGACATCTGCATCAAGCTGGATATGTCATTTAATCATTTGTTAATATGACAATCCAAACCCAGGCTTTTACACCC
>OHAJ01000729.1_pt1 | contig 24546 bp, 10 predicted proteins | sample 1577101 | NCBI WGS metagenome assembly OHAJ01 (sample SAMEA3541531, study PRJEB24748) | human gut metagenome | biome: human gut; feature: human-associated habitat; material: faeces | place: China | collected 2012
GTACGTCCGGGGAAAGCGATTACCTCGAAAGATAAAATCACGGTGAAGAACCCGATGCTGTGGAGTCCGGAAACTCCCACCTTATATAATCTGATCGTACGCATCCGCGACCGCGAAGGCAATGTGGTGGACGGTTATCGCCGCCGTATCGGCATCCGTAGCGTAGAGCTTAAGGGCAAGGACGGTTTCTGGCTGAATGGTAAACCTTATGAAAGTCCGTTGATTGGCGCTAACCGTCATCAGGACTTTGCGGTGGTAGGTAATGCCGTGGCTAACAGTATTCATTGGCGTGATGCCAAGAAACTGCGTGATGCCGGAATGAAAGTAATCCGTAACGCCCATTGTCCGCAAGACCCGGCATTCATGGATGCATGCGATGAACTCGGTTTGTTTGTAATTGTTAATACTCCGGGCTGGCAGTTCTGGAATGATGCTCCCGAATTTGCACAACGTGTATACAGTGATATCCGCAACCTTGTGCGACGCGACCGCAACCATGCTTGTGTGTGGATGTGGGAACCTATCCTCAATGAAACCTGGTATCCGGAAGACTTTGCCAAGAACACCCGTGACATTGTAGACCAGGAGTATCCTTATCCCTACTGCTATTCCGGTTGTGATAGCGGTGCACGCGGACGCGAGCATTTCCCGGTACTTTTCACGCATCCCTCCTTCGATGGCAAGTCGTGGGGCGACAAGGATGCTGACCCTAAGATAACCTATTTTACCCGTGAATGGGGTGACAATGTAGACGACTGGAGCTCACATAACTCTCCCAGTCGTGTAGCCCGCAATTGGGGAGAACAACCTATGCTTATCCAAGCACAGCATTATGCAAATCCCAGTTATACTTATACCTGCTACGATGCCCTTTATCGCACTCCCCGCCAACATGTGGGCGGCTGCCTGTGGCATTCGTTCGACCATCAGCGTGGCTATCATCCCGATCCATTTTATGGCGGACTGATGGATGTATTCCGCCAGCCCAAGTATTCGTACTATATGTTCAAGGCGCAGCGTTCGCCCCGGAAAGAAGAGCGGCTTTTTGAAACCGGTTCGGTGGTTTATATCGCTCATGAAATGACACCGTTTTCCGGCAAGGATGTGACTGTTTATTCCAATTGCGATGAAGTGCGCCTCACCTTCTTGAAAGATGGAAAGACTTATACTTATAATAAACCGGTAGTTAAAGAAGGTATGCCTTCGCCTGTTATAACCTTCTCCGATGTTTACGATTTCATGGTTGATAAAGCGATGTCACGGAAGAAAAAGCAGGATGAAGTATTGTTGCGGGCAGAAGGTTTGATAGATGGCAAGGTGGTTGCTACGCACGAAGTTCACCCTGCCCGTCGTCCGGAGAAAGTATTGCTCTGGGTTGACAATGAGAATGTAAATCTGAAAGCCGATGGCTCCGACTTTGTTACTGTAGTAGCTGCTATAGCCGATAAGAATGGGAACATCAAACGCTTGAACAATTACTATGTGAAGTTTCATGTGGAAGGTGAAGGACGTATTCTGGGTGATGCCGGAATACTGGCAAATCCTGCTCCGGTGAAGTGGGGGACAGCTCCGGTGCTGATACAGTCCACCTTGAAGCCGGGTAAGATAAAGGTAACGGCAAGTGTGCTCTTTGAAGGCTCGCAGATGCCTGTAAGTGCTGTTTTGGAGTTGGAAAGCTATCCTGCTGCTCATCCGTTGGTTTATTCGGAGAAAGATGCGGCGCTGATTGCCGGTTCATCTTCTTTACAGTCTGCCGGAACGTCCGCAAAATCGGCTGTGGAGTTGGAGCAGGAGAGGATTCTGAAAGTGCAGAATGCTCAAAGACTGAAAGAAGTGGAGCAGCAACAGGAAGACTTCGGGGAGAAGAATAAGTGACAGGGAAATTGAAATAAATAATAAGTACAGATTTGAGATAATTTTGATATATGAGAATGATTTTTGTTACTGCCTGTCATCCTGAGCTTGTCGAAGGATCTACTCTCTTAGCATAAATCTGAGCTATATAAGCAGGAGAAGAGATCCTTCGACAAGCTCAGAATGACAGCTACTACAGTTATGATATATCAAGGCAATTTAGAATCAGCACATAATAAATTACTTAGCATGAAACAGATAGGTATAACTTTAGGAACAGGCCTGTTGGCTACTGTTGCTTTGTGCGCCAATGCGGCAAACAAGAATTCCAAACCTAACATTATCTTTATCCTCTGCGACGACATGGGATACGGGGATTTAGGATGTTACGGACAGAAATACATTGAAACGCCTAACATAGACCGTATGGCAGCCGAAGGCATGCTGTTTACTCAAGCCTATGCCGGTAGTCCGGTGAGCGCCCCTTCCCGTGCTTCGCTGATGACGGGGCAACACACGGGACACACCCATGTGCGTGGAAATAAGGAATACTGGCAGGGAGTACCCACCGTAAAATATGGAATTAATGACGAATTCACCGTTGCCGGTCAGGAACCATACGATGAAAATCATATCATTCTCCCTGAAATCATGAAGAAGAACGGTTATACTACGGGAGTCTTCGGCAAGTGGGCAGGTGGTTATGAAGGTTCTTGTTCCACGCCGGATAAACGGGGTATTGATGAATTCTATGGTTATATATGCCAGTTCCAGGCTCATTCGTATTATCCCAATTTTCTGAACAGATACAGTAAACAGGAAGGAGACACAGGAGTTGTACGCATCCTGATGGAAGATAATATCAACTATCCGATGTTTGGCGATGATTACAAGAAACGTACACAATATTCGGCTGACCTGATTCACGGTAAGGCGCTGGAATGGTTGGACCAACAGGACGGAGAGCAGCCTTTCTATGGCTTTTTCACCTACACCTTGCCGCATGCGGAACTTGCGCAGCCGAATGATTCTATTCTGAAAAGTTACAAGAAGAAGTTCTTTAGAGATAAAACCTGGGGCGGGTACGAGAAAGGACGTTATAATGTTTCGGAGCATACCCATGCCCAGTTTGCCGGTATGATTACCCGTCTGGACTATTACGTGGGCGAAGTCTTGAAGAAACTGAAAGAAAAAGGGCTGGACAAGAACACCATCGTCATCTTCAGCAGTGACAACGGTCCTCACGAAGAAGGAGGGGCAGACCCGGAGTTCTTCGGTCGGGATGGGAAACTGCGCGGCCTGAAACGTCAGTGTTATGAAGGGGGCATTCGGATACCTTTCATTGTGCGCTGGCCGGAACGCATCTCCGCCGGTTCGGTAAACGACCATCAACTGGCATTTTACGACATCATGCCTACATTCTGTGAACTGATGGGTGACAAAGGATTCCCGAAAAAGTATATCAATAAGAAATTAGAAAATGACTGTTTCGATGGCATTTCCTTTGCCCCTACCTTATTAGGCAATGCCGACAAACAGCAGAAACATGATTTCCTCTATTGGGAATTCCATGAAACCGATCAGTTCGGTGTTCGTATGGACGACTGGAAACTGGTAGTCAAGAAAGGAAAGCCTTATCTGTACGACCTTTCAAGGGATATCCACGAAGATACTGATATAGTGGCGCAACATCCGGATATTGTGAAACAGATGCTTGAAGTTATCCGCCAGGAACATAGAGAAAATAATATGTTTCCGGTGACATTGCCGGAGTTGGAATAGTTTATTAGCTATAAGGAAATGTATATTTATAATGTAATCTTAATCACTATATTATGAAAGGCTTATATTTCTTATATTTTTATTTATGCTGTCTTTTGTTTGCGTGTCATATGCAGGCGAGCGAATATTATTTGCTGCCTCGACCGCAGAAGTTTACAGAAGAACGTGGCCATTTTGTACTGGATAAGACACGCCTTGATACTCCTGTTTTGCAGGATGAATGGGAATGTTTTATTTCTGAACTGGGCGGTCGGATAGATGGAAGATCTGCGGCAGTGATTGAAGTGAAATTAGTGGAGTCGCTGGATGAAGCGCCTTTAAATAGAGATGAAGCATATAAACTTAAAGTAATGGCTAAGAAGATTTCTATAGAAGCAATGAGCGAAAGGGGAGTCTATTGGGCTATGCAAACTTTAAGGCAATTAGCCGACTCGTCAGGTAAAAAGACTACTTTTCAGGGATGTACGATAACCGATTGGCCGGCTTTTCGCATCCGGGGTTTTATGCACGATGTGGGACGTACGTATATTTCTATGGGCGAATTGAAACGTGAAATCACGATGCTTTCCAGATTCAAGATAAATGTGTTCCATTGGCATTTGACGGAGAATCAGTCCTGGCGGTTGGAAAGTAAAATATTTCCGATGCTGAACGACAGTGCTAATACTACCCGCATGCCGGGAAAATATTATACGCAGGCTGAAGCGAAAGAACTGGTAGCTTTCTGCAAGGCTCATGGAATGTTACTGATTCCGGAGATAGATATGCCGGGACACAGTGTAGCTTTTATGCGTACATTTCGCCACGATATGCAGAGTCCGGAAGGGATGAAAATATTAAAACTCTTAGTTGAGGAAGTTTGTGAAACTTTTGATGTGCCTTATCTGCATATTGGCACGGATGAAGTGAAGATTACCAATCCTCAGTTTGTGCCCGAAATGGTGGCATTTATCCGTGCTTTGGGGAAGAAAGCTATTTCTTGGAATCCTGGTTGGCATTATCAAACGGGTGAAATTGATATGACACATCTGTGGAGTTCGCGCGGAAAAGCGCAGAAAGGTATTCCTGCTATTGATTCGCGTCTGCACTATCTGAATCATTTTGATACTTTCGGAGATATCATAGGGCTATATAACAGCCATATCTGCGATGTAGAACAGGGCAACGATGACATTGCCGGAGCTATCCTTGCTGTATGGAACGACCGCTGCGTCAACAAAGAGGAAAACATTATCCGTGAGAATGGTTTTTACCCCAATATGCTGGCCATTGCAGAACGCGCCTGGCTAGGTGGAGGGACTGAATATTTCGACAAGAACGGTACCATTCTTCCACCGGATAAGAATGATTCAACATACCATTCTTTCGTTGATTTTGAGAGGCGGATGTTATGGTATAAAGAACATCTTTTCCGGGGATATCCGTTTGCTTATGTCAAACAAACCAATGTCTGGTGGAAGATTACCGATGCATTTCCTAATGAGGGAGATTTGACAAGGGTATTTCCTCCTGAACGAAAATTGCAGGATAGCTATCAGTATAATGGAAAGAAGTATGATACCCATCTTGCCGTAGGTGCCGGAATTTACTTACGCCATGTGTGGGGAACGTTTGTCCCAACTTTTTATAAAGATCCGAAGGAAAATCATACGGCTTATGCCTATACTTATGTCTATTCTCCCCAAGAACAGACTGTTGGATTATGGGCTGAGTTTCAAAATTATGGCCGTTCGGAGGCTGATCTCCCGCCTTTGCCCGGCAAATGGGATTATAAAGAGAGTCGCATCTGGCTGAATGAAGAAGAAGTGTTACCGCCGGTATGGACGGCCACTCATCGTATAAAAAATCCTGAGACTCCTCTCGGGAATGAAAACTGCGTGTCCCGTCCCCCCTTATCGGTTCAACTGCATAAAGGCTGGAATAAGGTATTACTGAAACTTCCTGTAGGCAAATTTACTTTGCCGGAGGTGCGATTAGTAAAATGGATGTTTACTGTAGTGTTTGTTACTCTTGATGGAGAAAAGGCAGTGGACGGATTGATTTATTCGCCTGACAAGAAATTAGAGTGAACTGCTTATACTTATCATCTCTTTCTTATCCATGCTTGTCTTGTTACACAGACTTTATCTCCACTTTTACCTACACGCTTACACCCGCGCTCTGTATCTCCCTGTTCATCGGCGATAGAGCATGGTGGAAGCAAATATTAAGAGTGGTGTAGGCAAATTTGCCTACACCACTCTTAATTGAATGTATATTTCTGATTATCTTTTTGTTATCATTTATATTTGTATAAAACCTTTCATTCTCTATCTTCTCATTTCCTGCTTATTTTGATGTAAAAGATACCAGATTACCTGCTTTTTATCCAGATAGTACTCCGTTTCTTACCTACTTTTATCCATTCTATATAGGGATTGTAGATGTCAATATCCTTTGTTCTTTGTGAAAATCGTGCATATCTATTGTGTTGATATGCAGTGTTTTGGTAGTGCGTACGTTCGTGGGGCTTGTGCTTCACGGATGTGGGGCACGAGCTTTATGGTCGTGAAGCAGCTGAGCGACATTCGTGGCCGTTGCAAAGAGAAGCACTCTGAACTAAGAAACTACCTATGCGAACGCAATGAAACTGCTGAGTTTACAGCAAACAACAGCCTTTTTTACGAATGTTCCTCCTTATATTGCGTCGGCGAACATCCCATATACTGTTTGAACACCGTGCTGAAGTAGCGTGATGTAGAGAATCCTGTCTGATCCGCTATCTCATTTATGCTGAGGGAACTATGTGTAAGCAACCATACAGCCTTTTCCATTCGGATTTTAGTAATATAATCATTTGCCCCCATTCCGGTCAGTGCCTTCAACTTGTTGTAGAGGGATGCGCGGCTGATGCCCAGTTCTGTACAAAGTAGCGGTACTCCCATTTGCGGATTTTCCAGATTATCTGAAATGGTTTTATTCATTCGTTTGAGAAATATTTCGTCTGCCGAACTGAATGTACTTTCTTGTGGTTGAGGAAGCGGCTCTGTGCCGGAGTAACGCATCCGCATCCGCTCGCGGTTTTTTAGCTGGCTTTGAATAATTGTATAGAGAATATCGACTTCAAAAGGTTTGGTCTGATAAGCATCCGCCCCATTCTTGTAGCCGAATGTCTTGCTCTCTTCATCATTGCGGGCTGTGAGTAGAATAACGGGAATATGACTGATTTCCAAATCCTCCTTGATATGTTTGCATAGTTCGTAGCCGTTCATGCGAGGCATTTGGATGTCGCTGACAACAATGTCCGGATGCGACTCACTGCAGATGCGCAGAGCTTCTTCGCCATCATAAGCCACCCATATCTTTTTGAACTTCTTCCTAAGAGCATCCGACAGATAATCGGTCAGATCTTTGTTATCATCTACAAAAAGTAATGTGTTGCCCTGGGTTTCTACCTTTCCGCTTGTTCCTTCCGGGGTACTTTCTATCTCTTCGGTAGGAGCTAATAACTCATTCAGATAAGGCTGGGGTGGTAGCGTAACCTTACCCGGTTGCGTATCTCGCGGCAGTTCGAACCAGAAGGTGGAACCGGGAGAGCCGCCATGATCGTAGGCACCGATACTTCCACCATGCTGTTCTGCGAGTATCTTGGAGTAGGAGAGTCCGATACCCGTTCCGGGGCGACTGTTGTTGCCCTGATAGAAACGGATGAACAGATTGTTTATGTCTATATCCTTTAGCCCCGGACCTTGGTCTGAGATGGAAATGCGGACACGGGTTTGGTCTTCCGATAAATTTGCAGATACCTCAATCAGACTGTTTTCATCACTGTATTTCAGTGCATTGATTAATAGGTTTGTTAAGATAGTGCTGCACTTTTCCTTATCGAAACAGAGGGTGTCCACCTCTTTATCAGGAGTATAGGATATGGAAATGCCTTTCATGTTGGCTTCTGGCCTGAAGTCGGCTATGAGTTGCTCAATCCATGAATTTAATTCTATGCTTTCGATATTCAGCGAACTTTGCCCCACTTCCATTTTCCGTACATTCAGCACTGTGTCCAACAATTTCTTCATGCGTCCCGATTGCCTGCTGATGCTTTGTATTATCGGATACTTTTCGTCTTCCGGCGACAATGTTCCCAATAGCTGTTTCAGTGGTGCATGTATCAGGGTCAGCGGCGTACGGAGTTCATGGTTGATGTTAATGAGAAAACGCACTTTCTCTTCATATACCTGCTGCTCATGCTCTTTCATCGCCCACTTCAGCTTGTTCTCTTTGCGGCGCAGTAAGGAGAAGAAAGCCAATATAATGCCTATGCAGGCTACTGCGATGCAACAAATGGTAAACCAGGAGGACTTATACCACGGTGGAAGCACTACTAATTCCAATATCCGGTAGTCTTCCGTCCATCCGCCGCTACGGGTACTGCACGAGGCTAATATCTGGTATGTTTTTGCCGGCAGTCCGTTGAATGTCAGTTCCGGTTGATACGAGTACATGATTTGCCCATCCATGCCGCGCAAGGTGTACCGGTACATAGGCTTGCGGAAAATATCTCTGTCATGGGCAATGATTTTGATGGAGATGGGTTTGCTGTGTTCCTGTACGGTCAGGCTGCGTCCGTTTTTTATAAAGGCATTCATTCGTTCTCCGCCCACGGCCACGTCGGCCAACTCAAGAACGGGTGGAACGGTATCTTCGTCCGGCAGCTGTTTGTCAATGCAGAGCAAGCCGTTGACCCCTCCCATATAAATGTCCCCTTCTGCGGATAGCAGCCGTGGTTTCTCCAGATATTCGTTTTGGATAACTCCGTCCGATTCTCCGTATAGGATAAATTCTCCTTCACGGATGAGGTGGGCAAACAGTTTTCCATCCGTTCCTATCCATACACGTCCCCGTCTATCACAAATCAGTGAATTGATTTCATTAATCAGCTTGTTGGGGATGTTGACATATTCGTGCTTTTCTGCGGAATACCGGCTGAGGCCATAGTTGCTTCCTATCCAGAAAATGCCGCTTTCATCGACGGAAACAGAATTGAATATCGTGTCTCCGGTGCAATGATACAGAGTTTCTAACCGGTTAGTCCGGGAGTCTATCCGATAGATGCCTTTGATGTCGTGCAAGTAGGAGATGGGACCATCCTGGTATATCGGTAAGACAGTACCAATGATTGCCGGAGTGTGTTTACCTAAGGAGATAGGAGTGAATTCTTTCTTTTTTATGTGATAGCTATAAGGCATTTCAGAGAGTAGCAGCACTGTTTCCGGAGTGTTTCGGAAGACGTTTACAGCCTTTCCGCGCTGACACAAGAGGGCGTTGACGCTGTCGTTCACGATAATTAATGTCCGGTACTCTTCGGTTTGTTTATCAAAGAAGAACAATCCTTTACTGAACAAAGAGACCAGCAGGTGCCTTTTGTCCACTTCCGTGATGGACGAAATTTTGTCTCCCCAAGTAGACTTTGTGTGGTAGAACCTATTCTCGTCGGGATAGAAACGATTGATTCCACCGCCATCTGTTCCTAATCAGGGTATGAACAATCAAGGTTTACTGGCATTGTCTGATTTGAATAAAAACAATGTTTCCGTTGAAAATATCTTGAATTACAGTACGAAGCTCAAATCCTTTGCCACTTTGGATGCTACGGTCGGCGTTACTTACGAAGATTACAATTTCCTGAATAAGAACACTACCGGTAATAACTTCACTTTTTTTGAAATGCGTGAGAATGGGCTTCACATGGCAGGTAATGTAAATAATGCCCAGCCTATCCAGAAAGACTATCAGCTGGTTTCTTATCTGGGACGCGCCAATCTCTCCATCTTCGATAAGTATCTGATTACTGCTTCTCTCCGTGCCGATGGTTCCAGTAAATTTGCCAAGGGCAGCCGTTGGGGATATTTTCCTTCTGCATCACTGGCATGGCGTATGGAACAGGAAGAATTTATGAAGAATATTTCTTGGTTGAGTCAGTTGAAGATTCGCGTAAGCTATGGTGTTACGGGTAACCAAAGTATCGACCCGTATTCCACTTTCTCTATGTATGGTTCTAACTCCAACCTTTATTATGCTGATGGCTCGGGCAATGCTCAGACTGCCTTTACGGTAACCAACTTGTCAAACAACAGTTTGAAATGGGAAAAGACGGCTTCATGGAATGGTGGTGTAGACTTCGGTTTATTTAACTCTCGTCTGAGTGGTACTCTTGATGTATATCAGAAGAAAACTACTGATTTGTTGATTTCAAGAACCTTGCCGGGATCAGCAGGCTTTGGATCTACTTATTACAATCAGGGATCAATGAAGAATACAGGCGTTGAACTTTCCTTGAGCGCACAGATTGTGGATAAGAAAGACTGGAAGTGGAGTTTGAGTGGTAATATCGGTTTCAATAAGAGTAAGATTTCCGAATTAGGACTTTTGCCGTCCGACTTCGGTTTCCTGGGAGAGAATATCGGATATTATGGTAACTCGATAGGCGATCACTTTGGTGTGGGGCACATCTTTTTGGAAGGTAAGGCACCGGGACTGTTCTTCGGATATGTGACACAAGGCATCGTACAGCCGGAAGACATCACAGATCAGGGCGTGAAATATATCAAGAAAGATGGTACGGTTGGTTATTACCAGACATTCAATAAGGTTGCTCCGGTAGCCGGTGATATCAAGTTTGTAGATAATGATGGTGACGGTGATGTAAATGTGAATGACCGTGATATTATCGGTGATCCGAATCCTGATTTTACATACGGTTTTTCTACAAGTATTTCTTGGAAGAACCTCAGTCTGTCGGCTGCGTTTACCGGTGTGCAGGGTAGGGATATTCTGAATACCAACAACCGTTACATCAACACTCCGGGAACCAAATCCAACAACCTTACCCGGAAAGCTTTTCAGAATATGTGGACTGAAAGCAATCACTCCAATTTGTATCCGAGTTCTACATTCGTAGTGCAGAACTACGTAATGGATCGCTATGTGGAAGATGGCAGTTATCTGCGTTGTTCCGATATCACCTTGAATTATGTATTACCGAAGGTATGGATGAAGAAGATTGGCTTCCAGAATGCTTCTGTTTATGCTTCTGTCAAAAATGCATTCATCATTACTGACTATAGCGGTTATGACCCTGAAGTGAATAGTTTTGCTTTCGATGGACTCCGTCCAGGTGTGGATATGAGTTCTTATCCTACTCCGCGTTCATTTATATTCGGCTTAAACTTGACTTTCTAATATTAAAAACATGAAGAATATGAAAAGATATAAATATTATATACTGTCTTTGGTTGCACTGTGCAGCTTTTCTGCCTGCGACGCTTTACTTGATGAGGATCCTTTATACTCTCAGAATAGCAATATAGTCTTTCAGACCGAGAGTAACGCAGATTTGGCTTTGTTGGGATGCTATGGCTATATGGCTTCCACCAACGCTTACGGGCAGATGTGGCAGGAAGTGCCTATTGTAGCTTCCGGTCTTGCCTGGTCACAGCGTCCCGAAGATCTGAATGCCCTGAATACGTTGGCTTCTAATGCTTTGGTTTCGCCTACTTGGAATGGCATGTATAAAGTGATATCCGAAATCAATGCTTTCCTTGAGAGTATTGAAAAGAGTTCTTTGAGCGAGAGTGTCAAGAATCAGAAGGGTGGAGAGGCTAAGATACTGAGAGCATTGGCTTATTATAACCTGGTTTCTTTGTTCGGTGATGTACCTTTGAAAACAATAGCTTCTTCTTCAGAAGGAATTTCAATCGTTCGTTCTCCTCGTGAAGAAGTATTGAACCAAGTAGTAGCCGACCTAAAAGACGCTACTTCTATTTCCGAAGCATCGGCAGTGGGTCGCGTTAACTCTTGGACTGCTAAGGCTCTCTTGGGTAAAGTATATTATAAGATGGCTGCTCTGGATATCAATGCTGCTGCCAACTGGCAGAATGCAAAGGAAATGTTTGATGCAGTGTATGCCAGTAAGGTTTATTCATTGGAACCTAAGTTCTCAGACTTGTTTGGTGAGTATGCTACTTCCAAAGAAGCCATTATCATGATGAACTACTCAACCGGCAACGCCAACGGTGTTTATAATCGTGGTAGTAACCGTTTTGCGCCGCAAGCTTCCACAAGCGGTACCAATTGGAGTACATATCGCGTTGCCAAGTTCGCTTATGACATGCACGAAGGTACTTACCCAGGAGATCCCCGCATAGAAGTTAATTTCCTGACAAGATGGAGAATCCGTGGTGGTAACAATCAGCCTAATCCGAAGCCGCAGGTAGGTTCCATACTTACTCCTAACGATTCTGTGTATACGTATCCTTATTGGACATGGAAATATAAAGATAATGCTGAAGATATAGTACCAGGGACAACAGATGTGCAACTGGAACATGTGGGCAAATTGCCTTATGCAGAATTTGCTGATCCGAAGAATCCGAGCCTCAGTTTTATTGAAAACTATGAAACTACGCACGGGAAATCCCCTTATGGTGAGTCGCTTGTTAAAGCAACGGAAGACTTTGTAAAGGTGGGTAACGGAAATAAATGGCCGTATTTCGGTAAGCTTTATGACCAGAAGCAAACTGGTACAATGGCTCACAAGAACTTGATGGTATACCGTTATGCCGAGATGTTGCTGTTGATGGCCGATGTTTATAACGAACTGGGGGATACTCCGAAAGCTATCAGTCTGGCTAATGAAGTGCTTGCCCGTGCACGCAAGTCCGGAACCATAGCTTCCGCGCAGCCGGCAGACTGGCCGTCATCCCTTACTAAAGAACAGGTTACGGAGAAGTTGTATTTTGAACGTATTATCGAACTTTGCGGTGAACCTAATATTTATGATATGGTACGTATCCGTGGTACGGAATATTTCAAGAGGTTCTTGGAACTGAACACTACGCACGAATTGACCATAAAGGGAGAGCAGAATTACGCTGCCAGCACGAACAACTTCTGCGATCGTCTGCTGAATGGCGGTAACCTGACGGATGACTTCTTGAGAAAGAACCTGCTGTTGCCGATTCCTACCAGTGAAATCGACGCGAACCCGGGGCTTTCCAATAGTGACAATAACTTCGGCTATTAAGCGATAGCGAAGACGCAATTTGAAATCCTTTTTTCAATAGGCTGACATAAGCTGACATTCCGGAAGCAGGCGGCGCATCTTGTCTGTTCTGCTTCTGGTTTTGTCTTTGCTGTTTTTAATTTTGTCTTTTTGTTGCTTTAGGTATGCCCGAAATGGTGAATTTTGGATATGATAAAGATATTCTTGAACATTGCTCTTATCCATTACGCGTACTTTTGGGTAATTAAACTACTAAAGATTTCCGACCATGAAAAACTTGCAATCAGGATTACTCTATTCCTTGACCGGTGCCGCCGCCGTGGCATCCTTGGCTTCCTGCTCCGCCCAAAAGAAGGCTGAAGAGCAGAAGCAGTATAACATCGTATACATCATGACGGATGACCACACAGCGCAGATGATGAGCTGCTATGACCACCGTTATATGGAAACACCGAACCTGGATCGCATTGCTGCCGATGGAGTACGCTTCACCAACAGTTTTGTTGCCAACTCGCTAAGCGGACCCAGCCGTGCCTGCATGATTACCGGTAAGCACAGTTGCGCCAACAAGTTCTACGACAACACCACTTGCGTGTTCGACGCTTCGCAGCAGACCTTTCCTAAACTCTTGCAACAAGCCGGTTATGAAACGGCCCTCATCGGCAAATGGCACCTCGAAAGCCTGCCTACCGGCTTCAATTATTGGGAGATTGTGCCCGGACAGGGCGATTATTATAACCCGGACTTCATCACCCAGGATAATGATACGATACAGAAGCACGGGTATGTGACGAACCTCATCACCGATGACGCCATCAACTGGATGGAGAACCAGCGGGACAAGGACAAACCGTTCTGTATCCTGATTCATCACAAGGCCATCCACCGCAACTGGCTGGCGGATACCTGCAATTTGGCGCTTTATGAGGATAAGACTTTCCCGTTGCCGGATAACTTCTTTGACGATTATGAAGGGCGTCCCGCCGCTGCGGCACAGGAGATGAGCATTGTGAAGGATATGGATATGATTTACGACCTCAAGATGCTGCGCCCCGACAAAGAGACCCGCTTGAAGGCTCTTTATGAGAAATACATCGGTCGCATGGACGAAGGACAGCGTGCCGCATGGGATAAATTCTACGGGCCCATCATCGAGGATTTCTATCAGAAGAACCCGCAAGGCAAGGAGCTTGCCAACTGGAAGTCCCAACGCTACATGCGCGACTATATGAAGACGGTGAAGTCGCTGGACGACAACGTGGGCCGTGTGCTGGATTATCTGAAAGAAAAAGGTCTGGATGATAATACGCTCGTGGTTTACACCTCCGACCAGGGCTTCTATATGGGCGAGCATGGCTGGTTCGACAAGCGCTTCATGTACGAAGAGTCCATGCGCACGCCGCTGATTATGCGTCTGCCGAAAGACTTCCAGCGCAAGGGGGATATTGACGAGATGGTGCAGAACATTGACTATGCGCCCACCTTCCTGCAACTTGCCGGAGTGGAAGTGCCGGAAGATATTCAGGGCCTCTCGCTGGTGCCGCTGCTGAAAGGCGAGAAACCGGCCGATTGGCGGAAGGCGTTGTACTATCACTTCTATGAGTATCCGGCCGAGCATAGCGTGAAACGCCATTACGGGGTGCGCACCGACCGCTATAAACTGATTCATTTCTATAATGATATCGATGTGTGGGAATTGTACGACCTGCAGGCCGACCCCACGGAGATGCGCAACATCTACGGGCAAGCGGGGACGGAGGAGATCGTGAAAGGCCTGAAAGCGCAACTGGCCGCTTTGCAGGAGGAGTACAACGACCCGGTGCGCTTTTCGCCGGAGAGAGACAAAGAATGATTTTAATAGTTAATAGCGAATCGGTGGTTGAGTTCGTAACAGGAAAGAATGACGGATAGTCCGCAAATCATTTCATTCGTTGTCGTTGCAATCCTGACTTAGGCGCATCAACTGATTCACATACCCAAATGAAAAGACCTTATGAGATATAGAACTATTTATGCACTGGTGTGCCTGCTGCTTCTGGCAGTGACCGGCATCCAGGCTGATAACTTGACATCCCCCATTTCTTTAGTTCCCTGCCCGGTCAGTATAGTGCCGGGCACGGGCAACTTTCACTTCTCTGCAAAAACAACCTTTGCAGTGGAGAATGAAGCGCAGGCTGTGGAAGTGCGTCAGCTGACGGCACTTTTCACCCGTGCGGCAGGATTTACCCCCCGCATCAAGGTGGGAAGCAAGAAAGGTGACATCTGTCTGGTGACGGATGCCGGTTTGAAGAATGAATCCTATAAACTGGAGATTACATCCAAAAGAATCACAATCCATGCTGCCGACGCGCAAGGCTTCTTCTATGCCCTGCAAAGCATCCGACAATTGCTGCCCGCAGCCATCGAGACGACTCCGGCATCGGCTTCCGCTTCCCCTTCAACCTCGGCCGACATCGACTGGACAGTTCCGGCAGTCACCATCACCGACCAGCCCCGTTTCGGCTATCGGGGATTGTTGGTGGACGTGGCACGGTTCTTCTCCCCCAAGGAGAACCTGCTGCGTATCATCGACTGCATGGCTATGCTGAAACTGAATAAACTGCATTTCCATCTGACGGATGACAACGGCTGGCGCATTGAAATCAAGAAATATCCCGAACTTACGGAGATAGGTTCCCGTCGTGTAGACCGTCCGGGCAAGAGCTTTCCCGACCGCCGTAATCCCCGCCAGGGCGAGCCTACGGTAGAAAAAGGATACTATACGCAGGAAGAGATTCGTGAGATAGTGGCCTATGCCGGGGAACGCCACATTGAGGTGATTCCCGAGATTGAAATGCCGGCGCACAGCAACGCCGCACTGGCTGCTTATCCGTTGCTGGCGTGCCCGGTGGTGAACAAGTATATCGGCGTGTTGCCCGGTTTGGGCGGCGAGAACGCCGACGTCATCTACTGTGCCGGAAACGACAGTGTATTCACTTTCCTGCAAGATGTGCTGGACGAGGTGCTCAAACTTTTCCCGTCGAAGTATATCCATTTGGGTGGAGATGAGGCTCGCAAGACGCATTGGGAAGTGTGCCCGTTGTGCCAGGCGCGGATGAAGGAGGAGAAATTGGCGAATGAAGAAGAACTGCAAGGCTACTTCATGGGCCGCGTGGCGCGCTATGTGCAGGGCAAAGGCCGTGAGGTGATAGGCTGGGATGAGCTGACGAACGCTACTATCCCCGACGACTTCATCATCCTAGGCTGGCAGAAGTATGGCGAAGCGGCGGTGAAAGCTGCCGAACTGGGACATCGTTTCGTCATGACGCCCGCCCGGATTATGTATCTCATCCGCTATCAGGGCCCGCAATGGTTTGAGCCGTTGACGTATTTCGGAAATAATACCTTGAAGGATGTATACGACTACGAACCGATACAAAAAGACTGGTCGCAGCATACCGTTTCCCTGTTGATGGGGGTGCAGGCGTGCATGTGGACGGAGTTCTGCAACGCCCCCGAGGATGTGGACTATTTGCTTTTCCCCCGCCTGTCCGCATTGGCGGAGGTGGCCTGGACGCGGCCGGAACGCAAGGGCTGGAAGGCGTATCTGGCGGCTATGGATGGCTTCAACGAACATCTGGCGGCGAAGGGCATCGTCTACGCCCGTTCCATGTACAACATCCAGCAGACGGTGACACCCCGTGACGGCCGTCTGGAAGTGAAGTTGGATTGCATCCGCCCGGATGTGGAGGTGCGCTACACGATGGATGGCAGTCAGCCCACGGCACAGTCCGCCCTCTACGTTCGGCCATTGATGCTCACGGGTACGAAAACTATAAAGGCCGCCACTTTCTCCGCAGGCAAGCAGATGGGACAAACGCTGGAACTGCCTGTTGTATGGAATCCGGCAACGGCCCGGGCAATAAAGAGCATCGGTGCCGACAACATCGGCCTGCTGGTGAATGGTGTGCGTGGAAGTCTGAAATATACCGACTCCGAATGGTGCTCGTGGATGAAGAACGATACCGTTTCCTTCACTCTTGATTTGAAGAAGCCTGAAGCGGTGGCGCGGCTCACGCTGGGTTCCATCACCAACTACGGCATGGCGGCGCATAAACCCGCAAGGATAGAAGTGCTGGTTTCGGCGGATAATAAAGACTTCCGCAAGGTCTCCGGGAAGTCGTTTACGAAGGAGGAAATCTTCCGCGAAGGTACTTTCCGCGAGGATATTCCGTTTGAGATAGGAGAGAAGGCACGCTACATCCGCGTCGTGGCATACGGGGCAGGCCTATGTCCTTTCACCCACGTGCGCCCGGGGCAGGAAGCCCGCATCTATTTCGATGAAGTCATCGTGGAGTGACGACGACGCGCCGGGAGCTCTCGCGGTCCCCGCCAACTGGTTTGTCGGCACCAAATGAGCTCAATCCTTAACGGATGTGAACTTTTTGTCCCCCCGGAAGCGCTCCATCCTCAACAAATCACCTTACTAACAGCAAGACGGATATGAAAAAGAACCTATTTTTGAGTTTGATAGCCCTCTGCCTCCTTCCCGCCGCCCTCGCGGCGCAGCCGGAGTGGCAGAGCCAGTACGCCATCGGAAAGAACAAGCTGGAGCCGCACGCCTACGTGTGGCCCTACGAAACGGCGGATGCCCTGCGCAGCGGCAACTACGAACAGTCACCTTACTATATGAGCCTGAACGGTACATGGAAATTCCATTGGGTGAAGAACCCCGACCTCCGACCGAAGGATTTCTATAAACCTTCTTTCTACACCGGCGGCTGGGCGGACATCAACGTCCCCGGCAACTGGGAACGTCAGGGATACGGCACCGCCATTTACGTGAACGAAACCTACGAATTCGACGACCCCCTGTTCAACTTCCGCAAGAACCCGCCGCTGGTTCCTTACGAAGAGAATGAAGTAGGCTCCTACCGCCGCACCTTCACCCTGCCCGCCGACTGGCGCGACCGCCGCATCGTGATTTGCTGCGAAGGCGTGATTTCTTTTTATTACATCTGGGTGAACGGCCATCAGTTGGGTTACAACCAAGGTTCCAAGACTCCTGCCGAATGGGATATCACCGACTATGTCAAAGAAGGCGAGAACACCGTCGCGCTCGAAGTGTATCGCTGGAGCGCCGGTGCCTATCTGGAGTGTCAGGACATGTGGCGTTTGAGTGGCATTGAGCGCGATGTCTACCTCTACAGCACCCCCCGCCGCTTCATCTCCGATTATAAAGTGACTTCTTCCCTGGATAAACAGACGTACAAAGAAGGGCTTTTCGCTCTTGAAGCCACTGTTGAAGGGGCGGCAACCGGCGCCTCCACTTTGGAGTATACGCTGGAAGACCCTTCCGGAAAAACAATCCTGAAAAAAGAAATCCCGGTAAAGAGCCGTGGCTTGAGTAATTTTGTTACTTTTGACGAACAGACTCTTCCGGACGTGAAACGTTGGAGCGCGGAACATCCCAACCTTTACTCGCTGACACTGGCCCTGAAGAATGACGCCGGACAAGTGACACACCTGACAGGGGGCAACGTCGGCTTCCGCACTTCCGAAATCAAGGACGGACGCTTCTGCATCAACGGCGTGCCCGTGTTGGTGAAAGGCGCCAACCGTCACGAACACTCCCAACTGGGGCGCACCGTCAGCCGTGAACTCATGGAACAAGATATCCGCCTGATGAAACAACATAACCTGAACACCGTGCGCAATTCGCATTATCCCACCCACCCGTATTGGTATCAGCTTTGCGACCGCTACGGACTTTATGTGATAGATGAAGCAAACATCGAATCGCACGGCATGGGCTACGGCCCCGCTTCCCTCGCCAAAGACACCACCTGGTTGCCCGCCCACATGGACCGCACCCGGCGCATGTACGAGCGCAGCAAGAACCACCCCGCCATCGTCATCTGGTCCCTCGGCAACGAAGCGGGCAACGGCGTCAACTTCGAACGCACCTACGACTACATGAAGTCCATCGAGCGCACCCGCCCCATCCAGTACGAGCGCGCCGAGCAGAACTACAACACCGACATCTACTGCCGCATGTACCGCAGCGTGGACGAACTTCTTGCTTATGCCCGCCAGACAGAACCGAAAGTCTACCGTCCCTTCATCATGACCGAATATCTGCACGCTATGGGCAATAGCTGTGGCGGACTGCGCGAATACATGGAAGTCTTCGAAACGGAACCCATTGTGCAGGGCGGTTGCATTTGGGACTGGGTAGACCAGTCGTTCCGTGAAATAGATGCCGATGGGCGCTGGTACTGGACTTACGGCGGCGACTACGGCCCCAAAAACATCCCCAGCTTCGGTAACTTCTGCTGCAATGGCTTGGTGAATGCTGTTCGTGAACCGCATCCTCATCTACTCGAAGTGAAGAAAATATATCAGAACATCAAAGCGACTTTGTCAGACCGGAAGAATCTGAAAGTCTGCATAAAGAACTGGTATGACTTTTCTAATCTGAATGAATATATCCTGCGTTGGAATGTGAAAGGGGAGGATGGAACCGTACTTGCCGAAGGCACGAAGGAAGTAGACTGCGAGCCGCACGCTACGGTAGATGTCACTTTGGGTGCCGTCAAACTTCCGAATACCGTTCGGGAAGCCTATCTGAACCTAAGCTGGAGCCGTAAAGAGGCCACTCCGCTAGTGGATACCGACTGGGAAGTGGCATACGACCAGTTTGTACTTGCCGGTAATAAGAATACGACGGCTTATCGTCCGCAGAAGGCGGGAGAAACAGCTTTCGTTGTGGACAAGAATACCGGGGCACTTTCTTCCCTGACTTTGGATGGAAAGGAATTGCTGGCTGCACCAATCACTTTGAGCCTGTTCCGTCCGGCTACGGATAATGATAACCGGGATAGGAACGGAGCCCGTCTGTGGCGCAAGGCCGGTTTGAATAACCTGACACAGAAAGTGGTATCACTGAAAGAAGAAAAGACATCGGCAACGGTCCGTGCTGAGATTCTTAATGGGAAAGGACAGAAAGTAGGAATGGCGGATTTTGTTTATGCACTCGACAAGAACGGGGCATTGAAGGTTCGCACCACCTTCCAGCCGGATACGGCGATTGTGAAGTCGATGGCTCGTCTGGGGCTGACCTTCCGCATGGCAGATGCTTATAATCAAGTATCTTATCTGGGACGTGGCGATCATGAAACGTATATAGACCGCAACCAGTCCGGTAGGATAGGACTGTATGATACGACGGTAGAACGGATGTTCCACTATTACGCTACCCCACAATCTACAGCTAACCGGACAGATGTACGCTGGGCGAAACTGACGGATCAGGCAGGCGAAGGTGTCTTTATGGAATCGAATCGTCCTTTCCAGTTTAGTATCATTCCTTTCTCGGATGTATTATTAGAGAAGGCGCACCACATTAATGAACTGGAGCGTGACGGAATGATAACTATACATCTGGATGCCGAACAGGCAGGAGTAGGTACGGCTACCTGCGGACCGGGTGTATTGCCGCAATATCTGGTACCGGTGAAAAAGCAGAGTTTTGAATTTATGCTTTATCCGGTAAAATAGCCTGAAACTGATTGCATTTGGATAGAAATATTGCATTGAGATAGAATATAGGGGAGCGAATGGCATGGATTTAGCGAAGTTTAATGAAAAGCGCTTCGGGAAAGCCATGAAATTTGCTCCTTTATATTTATCTTTGTCTCATTAGCATTAAATCAATATTTATTATGATGAACAAACTACTTACTTCTCTCTTTTTATCTTCTGTGATAACGTTGGGCGGATGTGGACTGACGAAAGAAAACTACTATGTGAAGCATGTTGAATTTCCACAGGATGCAACCCTCGAACAAAAAATCGATATGGCAGCAAGGCTGGTTCCTACCCCCCAGCAGGCTGCGTGGCAACAAATGGAGCTGACTGCTTTCCTGCATTTCGGTATCAACACATTCACCGGACGCGAATGGGGCGATGGTCAGGAAGACCCTGCTATCTTTAACCCTACAGAGCTGGATGCAGAACAATGGGTGCGCACCTTGAAAGACGCCGGATTTAAAATGGTACTTCTCACGGCAAAGCATCATGACGGCTTTTGTCTGTGGCCTACAGCTACCACGAAACATTCGGTAGCCTCTTCCCCTTGGAAAAACGGTCAGGGCGACGTAGTGAAAGAACTGCGTAACGCTTGCGATAAATATGATATGAAATTCGGAGTCTACCTCTCTCCGTGGGACCGGAATGCGGAATGCTACGGAGATTCTCCTAAATACAACGAATTCTTTATTCGGCAATTAACGGAATTACTTACTAATTACGGCGAAGTGCACGAAGTGTGGTTTGACGGCGCAAACGGAGAAGGACCGAACGGAAAGAAACAAATCTATGACTGGGATGCGTTCTACAAGACTATCCAACAGTTGCAGCCGAAAGCGGTGATGGCAATTATGGGCGATGATGTCCGTTGGGTAGGTAATGAAAAAGGATTGGGACGCGAAACGGAATGGAGTGCAACGGTGCTGACTCCGGGCATTTATGCTCGTTCCGAAGAAAACAACAAACGACTGGGCGTCTTTAGCAAAGCCGAAGATTTAGGAAGCCGTGCGATGCTGGAAAAGGCAACGGAGTTATTCTGGTATCCTTCGGAAGTAGACGTGTCTATCCGTCCGGGATGGTTTTATCATGCGGAAGAAGACAGCAAAGTGAAATCCTTAAAACATCTGGCTGATATCTATTTCCAGTCGGTAGGCTATAACTCGGTGCTCTTGCTGAATATTCCTCCCGACCGCAGAGGATTGATTAATGAAGCGGATGTGCAGCGGTTGAACGAATTTGCTGCTTATCGGGAGAAGATATTTACGAACAACCGGATAGAGAAAGGAAGAAAAGACTGGGAGGCTGTTTCCGGCAGTGAAACTGTTTATTCCTTGAAACCGGAGTCGGAAATCAACGTTGTGATGTTGCAGGAAGATATCACGAAAGGGCAACGGGTGGAGTCTTTCACCGTAGAGGCATTGACGGAACAAGGCTGGCAGGAAGTGGCGAAAGGAACGACTGTAGGCTATAAGCGTATGGTTCGTTTTCCGGCAGTAAAGGCTACCCAGCTTCGGGTGAAGATCAACGAATGTCGTCTGACGGCTCACATCAGTCAGGTGGCAGCCTACTATGCAGACCCTCTGGAAGAAGAGAACCGGACGGAAAACTGGAACAATCTGCCTCGTGCTTCATGGAAACAGGTGGCTGCTTCTCCGTTGACCATTGATCTGGGCAAAGAAGTCGAACTCTCCGCATTTACTTATGCACCTCTGAAAGCGGAAGCGAAACCGACGATGGCTTTCCGTTACAAATTCTACGTGAGCGCAGATGGCAAGAACTGGAAGGAAGTGCCTGCCAACGGTGAGTTCAGCAATATCATGCATAATCCGTTGCCGCAGACTGTCACTTTCGGTCAGAAGGAAAAGGCACGCTTTATCAAGCTGGAAGCTACCACCCCTACGGCTACAACGGCGCAAGTAGAAATGAATGAAATCGGAGTGACCGTAGCTCCTTGAAGAAACATTGAATTTTAACTTAATAAGTACATCACTTTAAGAATAGATACTTATTCATTCTAACCTAATAATTATCAAAAGACAAAATGAGAAAAGAATTTTATGGTATATTACCTTTAGCGTTAACTTCCTGTCTGGCTTCTCAGGCCACTGCTCAGGAGAAACAGACCCAGCGTCCGAATGTTGTTTTTATCTATGCAGACGATATCGGTTACGGCGATTTGAGTTGTAACGGAGCCAAGACTATTCATACTCCTAATGTGGAACGTCTTGCCAAAATGGGAGTACGTTTTACCAATGCGCACAGTGCGGCTGCCACCAGTACGCCTTCCCGTTATGCGATGCTGACCGGCGAATATGCATGGCGCAAAGCCGGAACAGGTATTGCTGCCGGAGACGCTGCGGCTATCATCCGTCCGGAACGCTATACAATGGCGAACCTGTTCAAGGATGCCGGATACAACACCGGAGTCGTAGGCAAATGGCATTTGGGACTGGGCGACAAGGGCGGAGAACAAGACTGGAACAAGCCTTTGCAGCCGGGAACGAATGATATCGGCTTCGAATATTCCTTTATCATGGCAGCTACGGGCGACCGCGTGCCTTGTGTATTTGTAGAGAATGATCAGGTGATCAACCTTGATCCGAATGATCCGATTCAGGTAAGTTACAAAGCGAACTTCCCGGGAGAACCCACCGGAAAGGATAATCCGGAGTTGCTGAAGATGCATCCTTCTCACGGACACGACCAGAGTATCGTGAACGGTATTTCCCGTATCGGATATATGAAGGGCGGAAAGTCGGCTCTCTGGCAGGATGAGAAGATTGCGGAGACGCTGACAGGAAAAGCTGTTTCCTTTATTGAAGGACACAAGTCTGCTCCTTTCTTCCTGTATTTTGCCACGCAGGATGCGCATGTTCCCCGTGTTCCGTCTCCACAGTTCGCAGGAAAGAGCGGCATGGGACCTCGCGGCGATTGTCTGCTCGAATTTGACTGGTCGGTAGGCGAGATTCTGAATGCACTCGAACGACTGGGATTGGATAAGAATACACTGGTGATTCTTTCCAGTGATAACGGTCCGGTAGTGGACGACGGATATAAGGATCAGGCAGTGGAATTGCTAGGCGATCATACTCCGGGCGGCATTTATCGCGGAGGAAAGTACAGTTCGTTCGAAGCGGGTACACGTATTCCTTGTATCTGGAGCTGGCAGGGTGTGATCCGTCCGGGAACAGTTTCGGATGCATTGCTCTGTCAGATAGACTGGTTTGCTACTTTTGCCGAAATGCTGAATGTCCGCTTGCCGGAAGGTGCGGCACCGGATAGTGAACCGATGCTGAAAGCGTGGACAGGCAAGCAAAAGAAGGGACGCGAATGGCTGGTACTTCAGAATGCACAGAATAACCTGTCGGTGACAGACGGAAGATGGAAATATCTTCGTCCGGGAAATGGACCGGCATATCTGAAAGCAGTGAATATCGAGTTGGGAAACAGTAAGGAACCGCAGCTTTACGATCTGAAGAAAGATCCGAAAGAAAAGAATAATGTGGCGGGTCAGAATCCGGAACTGGTAAAGAAGATGGCAGCACAGTTGGAGAAAATTGTAGATGGACGCTACGGTCTGCCACTATAAAAGAAATGCTTAGAGAGTAGCAGTGGGACTGGCGGTCTTGATTTCTAGTAAATCGGACGCCAGTCTTTTTTTTAAACCAAACGTAGGTTTTCACTGTTATCATTCTATATAAATGATATATAAAGAAAGAACTTATGTTAGTAGTCGATTTAGGAAAATGGATGAACAAAATCCTGATAGATTGGGGGATAGATGCGAAGGTTGCCGATCGTTTTGATGAAACAATTATTGCTATACTGATGATAGCCATTGCTGTAGGGGTGGACTATCTTTGTCAGGCAATTCTGGTGGGAGGAATGAGGCAGTATACCCGCAGGAAACCGCATCTTTGGAATACATTGCTGATGAAACGTAAAGTGTTTCATAATCTGATTCATACGATTCCCGCCATCCTTGTCTATGCCCTGTTGCCGATGGCTTTCATGCGTGGCAAGGAACTGCTGGTTATTTCGCAGAAGGCTTGTGCCATTTATATCATCTTTTCTTTGCTGCTGGCTATCAATGGGATTCTGCTGATGATCATGGATATTTACGATGGAAAGGAGACAATGAAGAACCGACCGATGAAAGGATTCATTCAAGTACTTCAGGTACTTTTGTTTTTTATCGGGGGGATTGTGATTATCTCTATCCTTGTAAATAAATCGCCTGCCAGTCTGTTTGCGGGACTGGGTGCTTCGGCAGCCATCCTGATGCTGGTATTCAAGGATTC
>OHAJ01000741.1_pt1 | contig 24373 bp, 10 predicted proteins | sample 1577101 | NCBI WGS metagenome assembly OHAJ01 (sample SAMEA3541531, study PRJEB24748) | human gut metagenome | biome: human gut; feature: human-associated habitat; material: faeces | place: China | collected 2012
ACGGGTAGCAGTTCCATTAGGATATATCATGATAGTTTTGCGTCCCACCATCGAAGCATCACCCAGTCCGGTTAGCCCACTAGTTACATTCAACGGTAGAATGGCTCCTGCCTTCACAAATAAGGGAAAACGCTCTAACGCATACACTTCCTCTATCAAACTGCCGGGAGCATACTTAGTCCCATCATAGAAATTAATCCATTCTCCTTCGGAAGGAAGATGAAACGATACACGGTTATCAGCCGACGTGATAGCTTTGGTAAATAAATAATCTCCCACCTGATGGCTTTCTTCCTCATAAGATGCATTTTTTATCAAAGACCCACCACGCAAATGTGCATCCACAACTGTTGAAAAGAAATAGGGAATCAGTTCATCATGCAAAACAACACAATAACGATAGATATTCTCTACGTCTGTGCCATGCCACCAAGGCAAATGATTACTGAAAGCGCCATTCTCACCGCCATTAATCATACAGGCGGTCATACATCCAAATTGTGCATAGCGCACAAACTGCTCTTTATTGGAACGCTTCATGAAAAAACCAGCAACTTCGCATCCCGGTGAACCATAGCCACGTTTTGCCGACTGATAAATATTCTGAATTTGCAGTTTCAAGCCCTTCCAGTCACCGGAAAAGTCTCCACACCATCCCATGTTCATCTTTTCCACACTGGCTGCATAACCTCCCTGATGTGAATAGGGACGAGCGATAATAATGCCTTGCGGATTCTTTTTTACCGTATAATCGTACATAGCATCGTAGTAATAAGGGCGGAATTGCTCATTACTCATCTGACCAATAGACGTATCTAGAATATCTCCAAACCAGAATTCTCCCTGATCGACCTTCCAGCCATAGACACCATCGATAAAGACTTTATCCAGTTGCTTATACCACCAGGCTACTGCTTCTTTATTTGTAAAGTCGATATGTACCCCTTCTCCTTTCCACCAGGCATGCGGCTTACTCTGATTTATGCCATACCCTTTAGAAACGACTTCATCATACGTATCGCTTTTTTGAAAACGGGTATCCTTACACTTTATATTGACTGCTCCTGTAAGCCATAGAAGCACCTTCACATCTTTACTCTTAAAATAATTAATCATATCCTTCGGGTCCGAATAGCGTTGCGTGTCCCAGTTAAAGTCATTATAGGTCGTACTCCAAGGACTATCAATAATAACAGCACCTACCGGAATATTACGCTCTAAATACCCGTCGACGAGTGCTTTTGCCCCATCCGCCGTATTAATACTATCTTCCCACGCTACATGTTCAAAAGCCCACGCCGGAGTAATCGGTGGATTTTGGGCACTCATGGACACACATATCAGAATTGAAATTGTAAGTAATAAAAGCTTCTTCATATTGTTTTGTTTTCTAATTATTGTGCATAACCTTCGTTTTGCTTAAACTCTATATTCAGCACCTTGTAACTATTAATAGTAGACAAGGGCACCGGACGATTAATGTGGTAGGGTTTAATACCTATTCCATTTACACCATTTTCCGGATTCGTATCGGGATTTTTCCCTTTAATCCATTGGCAGAATGCATCTTTGTCTAACGCACGTTTCAGCATTTGCCATCTGAAGAGTTCCCCACCCAGTTCACGGGCTCCTTCATCCAGAATAAATGAAATATCAATATCTTCCGGATTTACAGTCAATGCTTCTTCGTGTCCTGGTATCAAAGCCCGTTGGCGAAGTTCCGTTATCACTTGTGCCGCCTCATCTTTCCTACCCAGACGGGTATACGCTTCTGCCAACGTCACATAGACTTCTCCCAACCGAATCAAGATTGCATCCTTATAGGCATATTCCTGTTTTGCAGTTGATCGACTGCTATCCAGCCATTTAGTCACATTATTGGCACAACTGCGAACATTGGAATTATTAAGGACTGCTCCCGTTTCTATATCGTAAATATCAGCTACATCATCACAGATAATACCTCTATTCTCATAAGCCGACTTAACTTCTTGAGGCAGAACATCGAGTGCACGGATCAATAAAGTGTCCGAAAAATCAGGTAGTTCATTCCAATCGTCAGTACGGCAGTAACCTGATATAAAAGTTGCATCACGACGTTTATCATACTTGTTAAATACATGAATAAAATAATAAGTAGGCATCACAGCACGATATTCACGGCCATAGAAGACACTATGCGCTTGCAGACCATTAATTGTCTTAGAATAAGAACGCACCGAACGGTTTACCTGTGAAACCCAATAACGATGAATGAAATTATTCTGAGCATCAAATGTTGTGTTGCCATATTGTATGGACCAGATAATCTCACTATTTTCAGTATTATCCGGTGAAAAGATGCGACTGAAATCACTTTCTAATTTATATCCATAGTCATTCTTTAATTCGGTAGCCACTCTCACCGCTTCTTCATAACAGTGCTTTTTGTTCTGCATCCCAACCTCACCGATCAATGTTTCATCATAAGCTGCCAGAGACATCAAGACACGCATCCGAATGGCCTTGGCAATACCCTGATCCATACGTCCGAAACTTGATGAACGTACTTCGGAAGGTTTTTTCAGGCTTTGGTCTGCAATCTCCAGGTCTGCAAGAATACGCTTATAAAAAACAGCAATCCCCGGTTGGGTTCCTCCTATCTCTTCCGGACTGGTAATAGGCATCTCAGCATAATATGCGGCAGGTCCATAGATTTCAATAATCTGATGTAAATAAAAGGCACGCAAAGCGTGAGCTTCCGAAAGAAGTTCACTACGCTTGCTTTCCGAATGAAAATCTGCGGCATTAATCGAGTTGATACTTGTATTGATAGTGGAAAGTGCTACATATAACCATTTCCAGAGGCCTTCGTTGCTGCTATTATCAATCATGTATGTATCGGTATAGGTAATCAGTCCTTTCCAGTAGTCACGTACATTACCTCCATAAGCCATCAGGTCATTTCCTAATTCCCCTACCATAACCCACTGTTCCAGAAGTTCGGTATTGATCTGATACAATGACAGCAACTCAGCTTCAGCACCTTTTTCCGTCTGTGCATACGTATCATTAATAGACCCTTTCGGAGTTTCTTCCAGAAAACTGTCACAACCACAGAATGTCATCAATAAGGACAGACAAACTGAATATAATTTATAATTGAGTTTCATATCGTTCTATTTTAAAAAGTTAGATTTACACCAAAATTAATACTCTTCGGTACTGTCAATTCTATAGAAGGAGATTCGGGAATCACATCTTCTTTAGCTGCCCTATACAAATAGAAGGCATTGCGCAACTGAACATAAAAACGTGCTTTGCTCACCGGAATATATCGTTTAAGTAATGAATGAAAATCATATCCCAATGTCATATCCTGCATTTTGATATAATCGCCTTTCATATATCCGCACAACTCACGATGATCGGCCCAGGTTGCATCCGCTCTCGGATAATCGTTTGAAGGATTATCCGGTGTCCAGTAATTTACATCGGGCACCCATCGGGTACCGGTCAGAATCACGTGCCAGCCGTAAGCATCATCATAGAAGACATAATCCCATCTACTTGAAATATTAAAGGAGAAATCCAAATTCTTCCACTTGAATGAGCTACCTAATGAAACAATATACTTCGGATCAGTAGAGCCAAGGATCTTTTTATCATCAGCCGTAATCTGTCCATCCGGTTTCAAGTCTCTGATTTTCACATCTCCCGGTTTGCAACCATATTTAGCTGCTTCTTCTACTTCATTGATCTGCCAGATACCGGCTTTCTCATAATCATAAATCACATTAATGGGCTTGCCAATGAACCATTTATTTGAGATATCATCCTGATCGTTTGTCAGGCTTATGATTTTATTTTCATTGACAGACATATTCAGGTTCATATCCCACTGTATATCTTTTGTATCTACTAATATACCGTTTAAAGAAAGCTCGATACCTCTATTCTGTGTTTTACCAATATTTTGCCAGATACGCGAAAAACCGGTAGTTAAAGGTATACTACGCTGCATCAGAAGGTCTTTTGTTCGGGTATCATAGAATTCAATATAACCGGAAAGACGGTTATTGAACAATCCAAAGTCCAAACCAATATTATTGGTGTGGGTTATTTCCCAACTCAACTTTTTGTTTACCAATTTATCGGGTCGGTAAGCATAAATGCCTTTTCCGCCTTCTCCAAACTGATAACCATAACTTCCCAAACCTGCCAAGGTAGAATACGGATCGATAGCCTGATTACCTACTGTTCCATAGGCATAACGCAACTTCAGATTAGAAATCCACCTTATATCTTTCATGAACGGTTCTTCTGAAATTCTCCATGCCAAACCTCCTGAGAAGAACGTAGCCCACTGGTTACCTTTGGCCAAACGAGATGAACCGTCCGAACGTACCGAGATATTGGCCAGAAACTTTCCCTGATAGTCGTAGCGCACACGTCCCATAAATGAAGCTAATGCCCAGTTGCTGTAACCGCTTCCTATTTTCTGATTCTCAGTATTAGTACCCAGATTATGATAAAGTAACTGCTCTACATCCAGATTCTTGCCTTCGGCCGACATATCGTCATACTGGTAATTCTGTATTTCAGTGATAGCATCCAACATGATATGATGCTCATTAAAAGTATTATCATAGGTCAACGTGTTATTCCAGGTCATCATATATGAATTCTGGCCGCTCTTACCTGAACGATTTAACCCGCCGTTTGCCTGAAAAGACTCACTTCCATAAAAGAACCCTTTTTTCGTATCACTATATGTATAGCCGAAATTACTATGTAAAGACAAGTTACGCAACGGATGTACATTTGCAGAGAAAACCATATTCACACTTGTATTCTCCGTATCATTGGCATACTGCCCATCCACATAGTCTGCAAGGATATTTACGCTGGACTCCTGCGGATTAGGATACATGTTCAGATCTCCATTCTCATCATAGGGCTTTGATAAAGGTGTTCCATAAAACAGTGCCTGCCCATAGGTAGCAAATCCGCTGCTGTTACGTTTCCGCAAACGCATCGTTGCTCCCAAATCAAGCCAAGAAGTAAGTTTATGATCAACAGTAGATGTGAAATAGAACTTCTTTGCTTCGCTGTTCTGATTGTAACCTTTATCCTTTTCGTACGCAAAACTCAAACTGAATTTCGTTTTCTCGTTACCTGAAGATACAGACAGGTTATGCTTTTGTGTGGAACCATCACGGAATACCAAATCCTGCCAATCATAATATTCTCCATTACGAATCATCTGAAGTTCCTCGTTCGAAAAGATTTTTTCATCGCTCACTTCCTGCCCCCATAAGTCATTAGCAATTTTATACGAATCCCTGCGCATTTGCACGAACTTCTCTCCTTGCATCATATCCATAAAATGCGGTTTGCTGATTCCATAGAAAGCGTCATAGCTAACGGTTGTTTTACCCGTCTTTCCACGTTTAGTTGTAATTATAATCACACCGTTGGCACCACGGGAACCGTAAATTGCCGCACTTGATGCATCCTTCAAGACTTCGATAGATGCAACCTCATTCATGTTCACCACATCCAGTGAGGCTGGTACTCCGTCCACTATTATCAATGGAGTGTTGCTGGCATTCAATGAACGTGAACCACGAATGCGGATACCGCGATCATCACCTTCATAACGTGATGCCTGAATATCCATGCCCGGCACCTTACCTTGCAAAGCATCGGTAATGCTGGTAGATGCCGAAGCGGCAATTACATCTCCTTTTACAGAAGCTACGGAAGCTGTCAGGTCACTTTTCTTTGTCGTACCATAACCTATCACCACCACATCATCAAGCGTTGTGGCATCTTCTACTAATATAATATTTATATGTTTGCTTCCACCTATTGAAACTTCTTGTTTTACATAACCGATAAAAGAAACTTCCAAGACTCCTCTGGTCGGTGCTTCCAAAGAAAAATTGCCATCTATATCAGTAATCGTACCATTATTAGTGGTGCCTTTCACCAATATATTGGCACCTATAACCGGTTCACCAGCTACATCCTTTACCGTACCTGTGACAACATGCTGGGCATGTACGCAGAAAAAGGTAATACATAACATCATACAAGTTACCCAAAGCCTTCTGAGTAAACATAACATTTGACTGTGTCGTTTCATAAATATTAATTTAAATTGTACCTAAAAAAGAGGAGCTGATATGCCGGCTTATATCAACTACCGACAACAAAATTAAGCATGAAAAGACTTAGAACCATATAAAATACGGGTTCTTATATTCCTTTCATTCGTATGAAACACAATTAAATTTAAAGTTCTATATTACAATGAATTGGCAATTAATTCCCACGATTGCAAATAATCGTATGCAATACAAATACGATATTGCAATGCCTCAAAGGAGAATACATCACAATTATTTTCCAGCAGATTCAACCTGCTGTATATATTCATTGGGAGTAATACCGGTAGTTTCTTTAAATGCGCGGAAAAAAGTAGTATACGAACTAAAACCACACAGTCCCGCCAATGCTTTCAGAGTATAACGATCTTTTTCATTAAAATTGACTAATCGCTTAAACTCATCAATACGATACTCATTGATAAAATCATAATAGCGTATCTTAAGATTTACATTGAAAATTTGCGAAAGTGTTTGAGCAGAAGTGCCTACTGCTTCCGCTACATGGGCTAGTTTTAGTTCCGGATTCAGGAAAGCCCGTTCTTGTTCCATATAATTTTTCAACTTACTAATTAAGGCTTGAGCTTCTTCTTCACTTATCTTTTTATTAAAACGGTATTTTTCTTCCTCATTATGGAACGGTTTCATCTGAACAGTACTTTTCCCTGAATGCTTTTTCCAAATAACATAAATGACACCAGTTGCCATAACCACACTGAGAACAACTCCCAGCCACAACCATGCAGATAAAGAAGAACGGATTCTTATCCGGAAACTCTGCATACAGTTCTCATCCATTTGCTTACGCACTTTAAAGGTATACTCTCCGGAAGGTAAATTAGAGAATTTGATTGAGTTTATACCTCTCAGTATTTTCCACTCTTTATCATATCCTTCTAATTGATATTCGTATATCATCAGCTCCGGAGCATCATAAGTAAGTGTAGCAAAAGTGATGTCTAAAGTATTTTGATCTTCAGGCAAGACTATAATACCTCTTTCTTCTATCAGTTCCTCATATTTACCCAGCATAGACACACCATTTACCAAAAAGTCAGAAATAACAGTAGGAGCAGACTGGGGAATAGAGTGGATATCAGCAAATACAATACCTTTGGCAGTAGCCAGCCAAATTGTATCTCCACATAATTGACCATCATTAGAATAGGGTTCCGGTAACCCTTCAGTAGAAGAAAATAGAGTGAAGTGACTGAGAGAGCTATCTCCCCTTACAACACCACGCGACCCGACAAACCAATAGTTATCATTCTTATCTTGTAAAACCTTTCGTATGGAATATCCCAGATAACCAGCATCTTCGGGAGTACACACATAGCGTAGATGACTAAAAATACTATCACAGATAAACGCCTTGTTTTTATTAAAGCAGAATAAGAAGTTACCTTGACGATTTTCCGTCATATAAGTCACCGGTGGCAATTCACGAAGTCCGGCTGGCAAGCTCTCGCTTGAAAAAGAGTCATCTTTAATATTTAGAAATTGCAATCCCTTATCAGTAGCTACCCAATATCTCTTCTTAGCATCTATATACAAGTAATTAACTTTATCATCGACCAGCGTTGAATTCAGGCTTGTGTATACTTTTTCAACCTTCAACTGTTCATTATAACAATGAAGTCCATCTAATGTCGTCATCCATAAACGTCCTTGATTGTCTATTGTAAAAGAATTCACAGTCAGATTAATATCAGTGAACCTTGAAATCTGCAAGGTTTGTCTATTCAGTTTATAAGCTCCTCCTCCTTTTGTTCCAATCAAAATATCATCATTAAACTTAATGAAAGTCGAAATCGCTCCGAAACTAAATCTTTCCGGAGAAGAAGGGAAGTACTCAATCTGCGACTTTGAATTGCAAATATAATAGAAGCCATTGGGAGTTCCTAAAAGTTTTACATCATCAACCAAATACAGGCAATCAAATGTTATATTACGTAGTTCCTGGTTTCTAATCCTATAAGAATGAAAAGCTTTATTACGAAATTGCAGATAATCTATTCCCGTATAGCGAGTACCTCCTATCCACAATACATTCAAATCATCCAACAACAGGCAAGATACCATATCTGAAGTCAGATATTCATCATTATCATTAGGCATGGTAGATATAGAATGAACAATTTCCTGTTCGGGAAGAGAAATAAAAGAAACGCCACTGCCTAAAGTTCCGCAGCATAATATTCCATCATGCAAAGAAAGAGCTGAAATACGATTATTCCCTACCATAGGGAGAAAAGATGAATATTTTCCCGAAAGCATATCAAACGCTACTACTCCGTGAGTAGTGGTACCTATATAAAGCTGTTTATCGTCGCCAACTATACATGAGAATTTTGATGTGAGCTTAGCTTCCTTGCCATAAACACGAATACTTCCGGTAGATAATGTGTAAGCAATAACTCCCTCAGGGGAAAGAAACCAAATATCTTTAGCAGTAGCATACGCACCTATAATTTGATTATACGCCGAAACTTCATCGGTAACCCGAAGATGTTCCATCTTTTGTTTTGTATCAATAATGTATATGCCGTTGGAAGTTCCCACATAAACCTTACCATTTATATAACACAAAGAACGAACCGGAAAATTAATTTCAGCATATATGCGAAGAAAAGTTCCTGATCTAACTTCGTACTTCCATAGTCCTTTATTCGTTCCTACCCAAAAATCATTATTCTCTATTTCTTTTATTACAAAGACTTTTTCTACCCATTCCGGAAAGTTAAAACATTTAAATCGCACACCATCAAAACGTTGAATTGTATTTAGAGTACCAAACCAGATAAATCCTTTTGAATCCTTCGTAATACAATTTACTTGCGGGTCCTGCAACCCACTTCCATTATCCAGATTCCGCACAACTGCTACATTTGCCTGTAAAGGAAAAACATGACATACCAAAAGTATCACAAAAACTATAAATTCTGCGATTTGCGTTTCTCCTCTTTTATGTATCTTCATATTTTCAGGTCACTTAGATTCTTCATGGCAAAATTAAGAATAAATCTGCTATTTCCACGATTTCATGAATCCTTTTAAAAGAAAAAGCGAAGCAATAAAAAAATAAAGCGGACATCTTTTCTACCTGAAAGAATGTCCGCCTCTTATAACAACTACCTACTGAAAACTGTGACTTAAAAACTACCCTTTGTTTATTAATACCAATCTTATGTTAATCTATAACCTATTGTTGATGTTGCAAAGATAGAGTGAAATTTTTATTCAGTAGTAGCACAATTGTTTCATAAAAGGTGATAAATCAGTCAATTTTCAGTTTATCCCCCGATAAATCGACTTTAAACAGGTGCGGAATACGAATATACCGCCCGTTCACATCTTTATGACTATGAACAGACATCATCCACTCACCATCCAAAGTACAGAACAACATTCCATGTCCGAAGTTAGGCGGAGTGATCGGTTCTTTCTCTTGTATCCAGGGTCCATCCAGAGTTCCGCTTTCGGAATAGGCAACGCCCTGTGTATAATCCTGGAATACCCAGCTTGTCCATATCATGCCTAACCGGCCCGTACCTGTGCGGAAAAGCCATGGTCCGTCGGTTACACGGTTGGGCAATACTTTGTCCCCCATCTTCTCACGGCTCCAGGGAGAGTCACTGGCACGGAAAAGAATCTTTCCTTTGCCGATGGAACCGCTTAAATCGGGCTTTAATTCGATCTTTTCCATCGTACCGTTCCAGTTTTGCAGCCATTCGTGGCAATAGATCATATAAGGTTTGCCGTCACTGTCCACCCAGAATGTCCCATCAAGGGTAGGCATATTCTCGGGTAGGTAAGTGGGGTCTTTCATAGGTTTATAAGGGCCATCCGGTTTATCACTGACCAGGATGTGGCTGGCACGACGGGGGATGACGTTTCCTTTTACAGTATCAATCTTGATGACGTTGTTCGTAAAAGTGGCGAAATAGTAATATTTTCCATTGTATTCGTGCAGTTCAGCTGCCCAGATTTCGGGTTTAGGACCCATCCAGGAGTCAGGATCAGTTTCTGCTACACGATAAGGGCCTTCCCAACGGGCAAGGTCTTTGCTTTTCCAAAGGAGGCCGCCGGTACCGGTCATGTAATAAGTGGAGGTTTTCTTATCGGCCAGTATGCAGGGGTCACTCAAGTGGATGGAATCAAGAGGGATGTTGGTACGGAAACGGTTTGGGACTTTCTGCTGGGCAGATACAAAGACAGAACACAAGGAGAATAAAAGGAGTAATAGTTCTCTTTTCTTCATGCTATAATAATAATGAGTATAATAAAGAGTATCTCAATTCCCCTCCTCCTGGGAGGAGAATTGAGATAGATTTACTTATTCAATTTCTATACCGTGTTGTACCGGAGTAAGAATGAACGTAAATTCATAGTCACCATAAGGCAACTGATACTGTGGCAACGGCCATGCCCCCCAACTGTTCACACATCCTAAGCCCATCTGAGCCTTGTCGATGCAGAGATTTGTCAGGTTAGCCTCTTTCACTTCGGGAGAGTGGTTCTGAGCTTTATCCCAACCATCGTCCAAAGACTCGATAGTATAGTGCAGGGCTGATGCGGAGAACGGAGCGTCAGCTACAATCTGCAAACCGCGTCCGGCATCGTTCAGTTGCTTCCACCAGCGGATATCGGTCTTCGTACCTGTTTCCTGCGGACGGATATAAGAATAGAATTGTTCATCTACACTTTGGCGATACAATCCCAGATCTGTACAATGATTACGGTCACTGTAGTTCTCTACCGGGCCACGGCCATAGTATTCTACAGTTTCAAAAGTCTTGGGCATCTGCATCTGCATACCGAAACGGAACATATGAGATACTTTAGCCTGCGGATCGGCAGTCATCTTCTGAGTCACCTTTACAGCACCCTTGTTGTTGATTACATAAGTAAGATCCAGTTTGGCAGAAACATTCTTCATTTCGTATTCTGCACGTACCACTGTCTGATTGTCTACTGTCTCCCATTTGAAGGAAGTCAGCTTCAGACCCGGGTTCTTCCAGGCAGCGAATTTCTGTTGCAAACCTGCACCGAAATCATTGTCCGTAGGTGCACGCCAGAAGTTAGGTGCCAGTTCGGCATCTTCGTTCATCAATTCCGTGCCTGCTACGTTGTAGCGATTCAGGTAACCGGTATGTTTGTTGAATTCCAGACGGAAGTTATCACCGTTGATGATCAGATAACGCCAGTCGTTTTCCTGGATTTGAGGAGCAACGGTAGGAGTATTCACAACTTCTACATTCTTCAGGTCCATAGCAGGAGCCTTGTAGGGGTTCAGTACAAGCTGGTCTTTGGCTACGGCATATCCGGCGGGAAGCAGACCTTCGCGGTTCTTCAGGCGATAAGTTACATTCAACAACCATTCTTTGCATTCGCAGGTTTTGCCGATGTTCAATTTCACTTTGGCAGTCTGCTGCGGAGCTACGTTGAGGTCTTCTACACGACCGGTACGAATTACTTTACCGTTAGCAAGCAATTGCCAATCCAGATAGTAGGCGGAAAGGTCACGGAAGAAGTTTTCGTTGTACACGTTCACTTCGCCGTTCTTCAGGTCAGCAGGAGTTGTCCAGATGTTCTGATAATAGTAACCCACTTCGTACATGTGCGGATTGGGAACACGGTCGGGACTGATCAGGCCATTATCACAGAAGTTCTTGTCGGAACCGTCGTAACGGTTGAAGTCACCGCCATAAGCGTAGATAGTCACACCGTCTTTACCTTTCCAACGAACGGACTGGTCTACGAAGTCCCAGATGAAACCGCCTTGCAGGTTGGGGTATTTACGGATCAGATCCCAATATTCTTTGAAACCACCCTGTGAGTTACCCATAGCATGGGCATATTCACACTGGATAAGAGGCTTCTTGGCATCTGTACGCTGGCCATATCTTTCCATGTGCTTGTAATCGGCATACATGGGACAGTCAATGTCGGTAAATTCGTTTCCGTGCGCCTGTTCGTATTGTACGGCACGGCTGGAATCTTCATTCTTGATCCAACGGTAGCAAGCTTCAAAATTAGGTCCGAAACCGGCTTCGTTACCCAATGACCAGAAAATAATGCTGGGATGATTGAAGCCGCGTTGTACGTTGCGCTGGTTACGTTCCATGTGAGCCTTGGCATAGTCGGTGCGTTTAGCCAGTGTCTTTTCACGATAACCCATACCGTGTGATTCGATATTAGCCTCAGCCACTACATACAGACCATATTGGTCGCAAAGGTCGTACCACAGGTTATCATCAGGATAGTGACAGGTACGCACAGCGTTGATATTGAATTTCTTCATGACCTGGATATCCTGGATCATGCGTTCGGGAGATACGACATAACCACCATCCGGATCAATTTCATGACGGTCGGCACCTTTGAAGAGAACGGCCTGGCCGTTTACTAAGATCTGGTCACCTTTCAATTCGATCTTACGGAAGCCTACCTTTACGGGGATTACTTCGTTGCTGCCTTGCAAAGTGGCACGCAGTGTATAGAGGTAAGGAGTTTCGGCGGTCCATTTATGCGGATTTTCCACATTCATCAGAATGGTACCGCTACCTTTGGCTGTTTCCGTAGCTACTGCCTTGCCGGCAGCATCAAGTAATTCCAGATTTACGTTACCGCTGCCTTTCAGGTCGAGCGTCACACGCAGAGAACCATTTTTGTATGCCTCGTCCAGATCGGGAGTAATACGGATGTCCTGGATACGTTTCTTGTTGCGGGCATAGAGGTAGCAATCACGTCCCACACCACTGTAACGGAAAAAGTCCTGGTCTTCCAGGTAGGTTCCATCACACCAGCGGAATACCTGGAAAGCGATGAGATTCGTTTGTCCGGGTTCCAAATAAGGAGTCAGGTCGAATTCGGCTTCGAGCTTGCTGTCTTCGCTATAGCCTACATAACGGCCATTTACCCAGAGATACATGTTGGAGGTTACAGAACCGAAATGAGCGATAATGTCTTTCCCTTTCCAGTCGGCGGGAACAATGATCTCACGACGGTAAGAACCTACATGATTGTTCTCTGTAGGAACTTCAGGAGGGTTATTCTGGAACTGATTACGCCAAGCGTAGCCGGTGTTCACATAAATAGGATCGCCATAACCATTCAATTCCCACACAGCGGGAACTTGCAGATTATTCCAGCCTTTGTCATTGAAACCTACTTTCCAGAAGTCGGTAGGACGCTGGTCGGCATTGCGTACCCAAGAGAATTTCCAGGTACCGTTCAAAGTCATGTAATTAGTAGATTGGGCTTTCTTGCCTTGCATGGCGGCATCTGCTGATTCATAGGCAAAGTAATTAGTGTGCATGGGAGCACGGTTCACGGCATTGATCTCCGGATCAAGCCACTCTTTAAAGGACTGTGCATTGGCAGTCAGAGCCAGGGCTGCAAAGAGTCCGGTAATAAGATGTTTCTTCATGGATATAAAATTAGTATGTTTGTAGCGGCACGAAGAATATTTTCTGCATACCGCTACAAAGATAGGGTGAATGAACTTTTTTTAGGGTGAATAATAGTTCAAAAAAGGGGGAATAGAGTTCAAAGAGCTACTGTATCCGGTACACTCCGAACGAACGTGGTTCAAGTTTCAGTTTCAGAGATTGTCCTTCTACCTGTACCGGACGTACACGGGGAACAATCGCTTCCTGATCCAGCGTATTTACTGTGCGCCAATTGTCGTTCTGTAAGTAAGTGCAGGAGCCGGCAACCAACTGACGTTTCTTCAAGCCATTGAAATCGATCTGAACATCGGCAGGCTTACTGCTTGCATTCACCAGTTTCAGAATGATTTCTCCGGTAGGTGCATTCAGTGCAGCTGTTGCATAGAGGCTGTCCTGCCCTGCTACTGCTTTGCCATCCATCTTCAGGCTGAGCACATCGGTACCGGCATTCATGCCATACATCTGCTGAACGTAATAGTTCGGTGTACGCATCATGCGCAGGTTATCGAACCAGATCAGGTCCGGATTCCACTGCCAAGCGTCTACGTGAGCAAACAACGGTGCATAAGTAGCCAGATGAACAACATCCGCATTCCGTTCCAGTCCCGTCATAAAGGCAGCTTCGGAAAGGGCGGCGAGGAAGTTGTTATCCTTCTTCGTGGAATGATCGTGTGAAGCATATTCTCCGGCGAAAACCTTCGGACCTTTGCGGTCGTAATTGTCATAGCGTGACGCATTGCCAAAGAACCAATCAGGATTCATGTAGTAGTGTTCGTCCACCAGGTCTACACCGATACGCTTCATTTCGGGCCAGAGATAATCGAATTTATCACCGCTGGCACTCGGGCCGGAGCTACCTACAACCTTCACATCAGGATATTTCGCACGGATAGCTTTTGTGAAAGCTTCCAAACGTTCTACATAAACCTTGTCCCACTGTTCATTACCGATACCGATCATCTTCAGATTGAAGGATTCGGGATGTCCCATATCGGCACGCACTTTTCCCCACTTGGAAGTAACAGGCCCGTTGGCAAATTCAATCAGGTCGAGTGCATCCTGTATGTACGGATCGAGTTCATTCATCGGAACTACTTCGTTGCTTTCGTACTGGCAGGAGAGCCCGCAGCTGATTACCGGAAGAGGTTCTGCACCGAGGTCTTCGCTCAACAGGAAGTATTCGAAGTAACCAAGTCCCAAAGTCTGGAAATAGTCAGGGAAGGCTTTATGTTTGAAGGTGTAGTTCCAGCGGTTTTCATTCAGAGGGCGGTTTTCAACAGGACCTACGGAATTCTTCCACTGGTAACGGGTTTCAAGACTGTTACCCTCGATGATACAACCACCGGGGAAACGGAATACGCCCGGGTTAAGGTCATAAAGGGCTTGTGCGAGGTCGGCACGCAGGCCATTCTCACGTCCTTTCCAAGTATTCACAGGGAACAGGGAGATATGATCCATATCCACCGTACCACGTGTTTCGAGGACGATACGCAGGCGGGCATGAGCATCTGTGAAAGGAGATTTCAGCACCGCCGTCAGCTTTTGCCAGTTATTGCCGCTGACTTCGATTTCTTTCTTCAACAGATTCTGTGCATTGGAGTTGACAAGCTCGATGGAGAGCTTCATCGGCTTCGCATCCGGCGTGCGGGCATAAACGGAGAAACGATATTCTTCACCTTGCTTCACACCGATGCCGCGGTAACCTTCATTATCCAGTCCGGCGCGCAGCAGACGACCATCGTTCACTACGCGTACATAGTGAGGATTGCGGTCAAAACAAGGATTTGCATCCTGAACGGTTACATTACCGAAAGGCACCCAACCCACGAAAGGTTGTGGGAATTCAAACGAACGGTTCTTTACCAGTTCGGCATACAGACCGCCATCGGCACCGAAGTTGATATCTTCGAAAAAGATGCCATACATTTCAGGTTGTATCTTTGCCGTCGGTTTAGAAACGTCGACGGTCATTACATGTTGTTGTGCCTGCATGCTCAAAGCAAGAGACAAAGCAAAAAGGGCAGTTAACTTTCTCATTATTATATCTTATTTTTTCTTTTCAATATTCTGATGGATACGTATCACCGTAAACGAATAAGCAGGCATAGAGTAAGAAAAGTCATTTCCTTCTACCTTGAAATCAGAAGAAGCGGGTTTAGCTCCTCTGTCTTTCGGATCACCTGTCAATATCGTTTTTGTAGCCGAAGGATTTACCAAAGTAACTCCGTCCAACTTCACCTGGGAAGAAACTTCCACCGGAAGCATATTCACTAACTTCACGATATAATCTCCGGTATTAGCGTCTTTCACAACTGATACTCCGACACGTTTCTTCACGGCATCCCAGCCATTATTCAGTTTTACCGTAGAAGACAAGTATTCGGTACCGGCATTCTGACCATACATCTGTTGGGTATAGTAGCCTACTGTGGGTTTTACTTCCGCATTATTAAAGTAGATTAAATCCGGATTCCATTGTGTATGGCCTTCTTTAGCCAATAGAGGAGCATAAGAAGTCATTTCTACTACATCACCGTTACGTTCTACGGCAGTCAGGTAGAGAGCTTCGGCAAGTGCAGTTTCTACATTATTGGGGCGTCCCGGCAGGTGAGCGGCGTATTCGCCCAAATAAACTTTCGTTTTGCTACGGTCGTAATGGTCGTAATATTCCTGATTGTGAATCATCCAACCCGGTTCTACATAGTAGTGTTCATCTACCATCGGTACACCCAGTTCGGTAGCAAGATCCCAACCTACTTCATAATCCGTACCTTCGTAGAACGGACCGGTAGTACCAATCACGGTAACTTCAGGATGCTTTGCTTTTACGGCATCGAATATCATCTTAAAGCGTTCCACGAAGACAGGTGTAATCATGTCCTCATTACCAATACCGATGAACTTCAGGTTGAATGGTTTCGGATGTCCGGCTTCCGCACGCTTCTTACCCCACACGGTTTTGCGGGCATCTCCGTTGGCATATTCTATCAGGTCGAGAACATCTTGGATGTACTGATCCATTTCTTCCATCGGAATACCACCCTGCTGTCCCATGCAAGTCAGTTCATCCTTGGAATGGTGGGCGCAGGTACCAGAGTTCTGACAAGGTACACCGGCTGCAAGCACAGGTACGGGTTCCGCACCCATATCTTCACAGAACAAGAAGTATTCGTGGTAACCCAGACCGCGTGTCTGATGGTATCCCCAAAGATTGCGAAGCGGCTTGCGGGCTTCCAACGGACCGATAGAGCCTTTCCAATCATAAATATTATCTATTCCATCGCCATGAGCCACACAACCGCCGGGAAAACGTACGAAACGGGGATGCAGGTCGGCAAGCGTTTGTGCCAGATCAGCACGAAGTCCGTTCTTACGACCTTTGAAGGTCTTTTGCGGAAAGAGGGAAATCATATCCAGCGCATACTTGCTGACAGCCTGGGGAACAATGGACAAAGAGGCAGCAGCCGCATCGCTTGTGGCTATCAAGACTGCTTTCTGTTGTTTCCACTCTTTAGATGTTACGTTTACGGCAGTTTGTGCTATAATTGTTCCATCTTTATCAACCAAGTTCACAAGTACCTTGCCTCCTTTACCCTCAAGCACTTTACCAAAGAGTGAGAAGTCATATTTCTCACCTTTCTTCAGGGCTATGCCATCGAAACCGGCATTTCTAAGTCCCACACCCGGACTCTCTATCACATCTAACACAGCGTAGTGCGGATTATTGGGATGCAGCGGAGCGTCTGTCTCAATCGAAAACGTCCCGAAATTCTCACCGATCATATCCCAGGAGTGAGTACTATTCCAGTTCTGATCGTTACCACGGTCAGTCGGAGTGTATTCAAAGTCACGGTTCTGAACCAGTTCGGCATACAAACCACCGTCAGCTCCATAGTTGATATCCTCAAAGAAAATACCAATCAGATGCTTGCTGATTTCTTTCGCCTGACCTGCATTCACCTGAATAGTAGCCTCTACTGGCTTGAGGTTGGCAAAACGTACAGGGTCTTGCTCGGTACGCTCGGCATTCAGTGACTGGCGGTATTTCTTATGTTCGGCATAGCGAATGATTTGCTGCACGGTAGTATAGGGAACTTCCTGCACCCAGCCTTCTTCTTCGGAACCATTCACCAATACCTTCTTCTGAGTGGTGGGATACACATCTTTGGGTTCATACTTGCTACGTTCTTCGGGAGAGAAATAACTCTGTGCTTCCCACTTCTGCAAGTCGGGAGAAGTTACATAGGCAAGTGCCTTACCGGTATTCGTAGTTTCCCAGATGCAATGCCACTTGCCATCGGCACGGGTTTGCATCAAATGGGGCTTGAACATAGTCTTTGCCCGTCCCCACGGACCAAAGTCGGAATTCACATAGGCAAATCCATTAGCTACGCTAAACCACTTCTCTCCGTCGGGACTCCAAGCAAACTTCAGGCCGCTGCGTCCATCACGGTTCGAATAGGAAAAGAGGTACACCTGATTCGGTTCATTCGTCACGCCCTCCACCTTTGCCTGCACAGGGAAGACAAAAGACAGAAGTAAACATACACTTAAAAATCTAATCAATCTGTTCATGGTATTATTTATCGGGTTATTTGTTTTCAATACATTTGTATCGACCTATTTCCAGTGTTTTTTCAGCTTCTCAGCCTCTTTCTTAGTGATGTGGATTACTGCTCCATGTTTCGGTGAAGAGAAGTTAGTCGCCTTCATCACACCCTCATTGAAGTGTCCCAGATCTTTGAAATTCACAAAATCAGTGGTTTCACTGAAACCGAAATTATGAGGATTGATGCCATAGATGTCATACATTACCACCCATTTGTCTTCGCCAATGCGCTTCCACATGTTAGGAGCTTCGCAGGCCTTCGGCTCCGGGTCTACCCATTCCGGCAGGTAAGTATATCCACGGTTGATATATTTCGAAACAGCTTGTTTGATGCCCGGTGTTCCATCGTGAGCAACGTAAAACATGTGATATTTATCATCTACTTTCGTGATGTCGGCATCGATAGCTGATTTGGTAGCATCGGGATATTGGAACAATAGGCGGGGTTCTGTTTCCAGACCGTCAAAATCTTCGTTTACATAAGCATAGTACAGCATATTCCGTGCATTGCCCATGCGCATGGTGAAGTAGATCATTATTCTGCCTGCATGCTCATCGTAGACCAGTTCAGGTGCCCAGGCACAACCGATCTCATCATATCCGGGGAAAGTCTTGTCAATACGAACCACATGGTGTGTCCAGTTTACAAGGTCTTTTGATTTCATCAGGACAAAACCACGGTTGTTACCCCAGCCGTATTTAGCTCCGTCACGCTCCCACTCGGTGTTGCGCAGACCTTTCTGCTGGGCAAAGATGTGCAGGTCGGTCATGGCAATGTAGAAAGTACCATCCGGTGCACGATAGATATGCGGATCACGGATACCTTTCTGTTCGGCAATCGTATCACCGGCAATAATGGGCTGACCGTTATTTACATCCGTAAATGTATATCCGTCATCACTGACTGCGAAATATAAACTATGTGTATCGTCTTTGAAATAGGTAAACAGATAGGCTCCCATTTCCTTTTCATTCGTTTTCCAATCCTGAACCAGTACGGCACCACCTTGCGGTTGGAGGGTCAGTTGGAATTTGCCGTCAGCTTTCAGTTTCAGAGTTTGCAACTGAGGTTGCAGTTCTTTATCATCATTATAGAATGAAAGAGTCTGTCCTGCCAGCATAGGCAATTCGAGTTTCAGTTTCAGCACTTCTTTTGTACCGTTAACAGCCGCTACATACCATTGCTTACCGTGACGACGTGCAACGACTGCATATTTTCCGGGATAACCATCAATAAAACGTGTTTCATCCCACGTAGTAGGCACCTGTTTCATAAAGTCCAAACAAACTTGCGGGGCATCTGTCAGATTGTTGGGTGCCAAAGCATAATTCTGAATAGGATTCTGGAACAATACAGCTGTCGCCAACTGGAATATATCCGTCGTGCGACGGGTAGTTCCACCATTGTTCCCCCGGTTCAAACGCTTGTTCAGGAAAGTACCACCAAATTCCATGCAGCCTACCGCATTACGGATAAAGGGATGCAGGCAGGCATTGAAAGCTTCTTCATCACAGAAATGTTGATTGAAAATCAGATTCTCGGAAGCCAGTACCGCTTCGCTGCCTACATAGTTGGGATACATCCGCTCCCATCCGCGAGGCACTGTACAGCCGTGGAAGATTACCATCAGACCATGATCGTCAGCATCACTCAGAATACCTTCGTACAAACGCATAGTTTCCTGTTTGTCTCCACCGAAGAAATCGACTTTGATACCTTTCACACCCTGCTCCTGAAGCCATTTCATTTCACGCTTGCGGATAATCGGATCATCCATCATATTGACAGGCCCTTGCTCGATATCATTCCAGTAGCCGCTTGAACTGTACCACAGGAATACATCCACACCCTTACCTTGTGCATAGTCGATGAGGGATTCCATACGCTTATGGCCGATTTTCGTATCCCACCAGTTGTCAATCAACACGTATTCATACCCCATTGCAGCAGCCAGATCAACATAACGCACCTGGTCATCATAATTAATACTGCCGTCCTGCCAGAGTATCCAGCTCCAGGTTCCACGTCCCATCTGATAATCATGTTCCGTCTCATACAACGGTTCCACTACATCCCAGATCACAGTGGTTTCTACAATAGGCTTCAATGTCTCACCTACCGTAATCGTACGCCAAGGGGTAGAACCCGGTAAAGCGAAAGCGGGGGCAACTGTTCCGTTACCATTATTCTCTTCAGCCATCGGAAAAGCTACCGTATACAGATTTCCTTCTGTTACATCGCTCAGGCGCGAACCGCAATAGCGACTGTCTACTCCTGTCTCACTGACAAGCACCCAGCCATTATCTCCTACGCGGAACAGGCAGGGGAAAGTATATCCGTGTCCGTATTGCGAACGGACATCCATCGGGGCATCCGCCTTATATTCTTCTTCATAACTCGGTTTTGTCCGCTTCCAGCCTATCATGGCGTCACTTTGCGGACACATGAAGGTAGTAGTCTGTTCAGGAAAACGGAAACCGGTTGCTTCGCTGTTCACAACAAGGCTTCCCCGTTCGCCCTGACGGGGCAACGTATAGCGGAAAGCAACGTCATTATTGCTCACACGGAAGATTACGTCCATCTTCTGCCCTTTTGCATTGACAAAGGCACATACCAGTTCATTGGCCTGATAATGTATCTTGGAAGCTTTGATACGCGATTGCGTGTAAACGGTATCAATTTTCCTTTCTTCATGCCCGGTCAGTTTCATTGCTTTCGCAAAGTCTCCCACATTGGTCTCCAGACCCAACGGAGATGATTCCAGCATCTGTTTCCCGTTATAGGCGAGAGAATACAATGCTTCCTTCCCTTCCGGGCACGAAACGGTTAGTTGCAATTTACCGTCAGGTCCGTTGACGGTAACATTTTGTGCTGTCAGCGGTAAGGCTACCACCATACATAAAAAAGCTAATCCCTTCAGTTTGTTTCTCATGATCAAATAATTATTTCAATTGTCAACTGTCAATTGTTTGTTATTACCCGTTTAATCGTTCCGTCTTCATTGAATTCCATACGGTCAATGCATACTTCCCGATGCGTACCCGGACCATCTTTCAGGAAGTTCTTATTAATACGATGGTAAACGATATACCACTCATCCGTACCCGGAATTTGTAACACTGCATTGTGTGCAGGACCGTAGATTTGTTTCTCCGGATTCTGAATCAGTACAATCGGATCTTTAGCTACCTCGATAGGCCCAAGCGGCGATTTAGATGTGCCGTAAGCCACATGGTAGTTGGGTGAGCCAGTGTCATCTACCGACCACATAAAATAATAAAGTCCGTTACGGTAAAATACATAAGGAGCTTCGCGGAATGCATAATCCTGCAAGGTTCCTCCTTCGGGAGTCATTACCGTAAGTGTTTTCTTCTTGATGGAAATCATGTCTTTGTTCAGTTCGGCGCCGGCCATGTAGCCATTTCCCCAATACAGATAAGATTTACCGGATACGGGGTCGATGAATACATCCACGTCTATCTGCTGTCCGTGTCCTACGGGAGAGTCTGTAATGATGGGCTGTCCCAGATCGGTAAACGGCCCGGTAGGTGAGTCGGCCATTGCTACGCCGATTTGCTTTCCTCCGCCTTTGGCGGGATTGCCGCTATAATAAAAGAAGTACTTGTATTCTCCCTTGATGAGTTTTTCCTCAATACACGGTGCCCAGGCATTTCCATTTGCCCAAGGTACCTGTTCGGATTTCAAATCCAGTATAACGCCTTCATAGTTCCAGTTCTTCAGGTCGGTTGAAGCAAAAACAGTGAAGTACCATCCACCCCAACCGGGTTGTCCGTCAGTTGTGGAATAGATATAATATTTCTTTGTCTTGTTTGAGTATAAGATTTCAGGGTCGGCATGAAATCCGGGCAATACAGGGTTGTTCGGTATTGCACCCAATTCGGCAGGCTTGCCCCATTTATCTGTGATACGGGTCAATTCATCGCGCGTGATAGGAATAATCGTTCCGTGGCGGGGATGGAAGTTCATCTTCACTTCACTGTCTATCACTTTGAAGTTCTTCAGGTCGGTAGTTTCCGTAAACTGATATTTGCCTTTCATGTATACATCATACATTAATATATACTTATCCTGATTTATCAGTTTAAATGTGCCGGCACCTTCCACAGCATCCTTTGTTTGCTGCTTGTAATCCGGTTCTTCTTTCCACTGGCCGGAAGTCAGTGAACGGGTGGTTGCCACTTTAATGCCGTTTCCATGTCCCTCTGTCTTATAGAACAGGTGGAAAACACCGTCTTTATAGACAATATCCCCGTCAATACATGATTTCTTATTCTCCGGAATGAAGAGTGGCTTCGGTTCACCAATCAGATCTGTAAAGTCGTCATTGGCATACGCATAGTAGATGATATCGGCTCCACCGGCATACTGCATAGACCAGTACACCATATATTTTCCGGCTTCAGGGTCGAAAACCGTCTGCGGTGCCCAAACACGTTTCAGCTTTTCCTGTCCTTTATAGCGTTTCTGCATGTTGATGATGGAATGCGTCCAGTTTACAAGGTCATTGGACTTCAGCAGCACCATCGCACGGTTTGAATCCCAACCATTGTCAGATACCATATCTGTCACCACCATATAAAAGGTATGACCATCCTGACTTCTCAGAATATGCGGGTCGCGCACACCACCGGTCGAACTGATCACTTTCGAATCAAGAACGGGCTTGCCGTCATTCAGTGCCCAATATGTATATCCATCCATACTTACGGCATAACATACAGCTTCTTCACTGATGTGGTTACCTGTAAAGTAGGTGAACAAATAAGCCACATAATCTTTTTCAACGATAGGATGTTGTTGGGAAAAAGAAGGCAATGTCATTGCCAACATTAAACTAATAGCAACTGCAAAATGTCTCATAGTGTTCCTCATAAAATTCACGTTAGTTATTGGGTGTCAAAAATACACATAAAAAAGGAAATATACTACTACGAATCATGCAAAAAGGGAATAATTTTGTGTCATTTCATTAAAAAACAAAGATTTACCCACTTATCTATAAAAAAATGGAGTTTGTCGGCAAAACAAACTCCATTTCGTATTTCAATTAAAAACGAATCTGATTATCCGTTTATGCACCTGTTATATTCGCAATTACTAGTCTGTCAAAGAGTTTGTCTCCAAAATACCGTCTGTTTAATTTGTAAATAAACTCGTTGAGATACAACTGTAAGTATTTCCTTTTGATTTTATGGTAGTTGCCCAGCAATGTCCGTTTTGCATTACTGATTGCGATATGCACCCATTTGAGTGTTTCCTTGGTGGTTTTGGCGTCTGATTTCTCGGTGACGTGCAATTCCACCAGTCGATCATGCGCATCAAAATATTTGTTAGTACAGCATAAATCCGGCTTATAATAAAGATAAGCACAGCGAATATTGTAAAAAATATTCAAATTATCTCTAATTGTTCCATCAAATCGTGCCAAATCGGTTACAAGTCGCAGAAAATTAAAGTTTCTTTCCAGTAGAGCGTCATATGACATTTCTTTCCAGAATGCATGACTACGATTACCAATCGCTTCTTGAGGAACAAATCCGCGAATTATTTCCTGAAGACTTTTGTCCGATTTTAAGAGAATTATAAAATCAGACATTTTCATCTGGCCAGTCAACATTTGTTCTATTAAATACATCTATTTATTATACTCCTCATTTTAAAACATAATGTATAATCCTATGCAAGGTTTTACTTACCGGGGAATAATTATAAAAATCGTTTGCAATGCCCGCCCAATGATGCAGTTGCACCGATGCATTATCCCAGCCTATTGGGGCCAGCCCTCGACGCATTCTATCAATGTTGTCAATATCTGCAACATAAGCACCGTAATTCTTATTTAGTTCAGCACTTTGGGCTGTGTCTTTCCAGTATCGCCGTCTTTCGCTCCTCCATCGCGAATTATGATTACACGAATTATGCACCAACACACCATTGTCGGATACATAATAGGTATGATAGTCCTCGACCTGGAAGTTATAGACCTTGACAGGGCTTTCGAGCAGCTCGTGCTGGATTTTTTCGACGACGACATACTCACCGTTGACAAGGACGAGAATGTCACCCGCGCGGAGGTGCGCTGCATCCGTCCAGCCCTTGACCGGGCAATAGAACGGGTGCGTCGGCGTAGCAACAA
>OHAJ01000745.1_pt1 | contig 24320 bp, 22 predicted proteins | sample 1577101 | NCBI WGS metagenome assembly OHAJ01 (sample SAMEA3541531, study PRJEB24748) | human gut metagenome | biome: human gut; feature: human-associated habitat; material: faeces | place: China | collected 2012
GCAACCTGGGCGGGTGATGAACTAAAAACCATGGGTGCGCTGACACGCAGAGAGCTCGTCATTTTCGATTTCATTCTGATTAACTGTTCTGTCGGTTTTAAGTCCGTGAGCAATCTTTTTCTCTTCAAGTTTAGATTTGAGTTTACTGTCAACCTGACCGAATAATTTAGCTCGTTTACGCTTGCAACTGTTTGCAATCAATTTTGCGAGTGTGAGGACTATTCCTGAAACAGATTGCTCAACACTTGATTTATCAAATTTCATTGTCGGAGTTGCTTTGGATAATAAATTGACCGACTTCAAAATATAGTTCTTGATACTTCTTAATTCTTTGTTATTTTCAAGCGGAATGTCAGGCTTTTCGTTATCGTAATACAGCGACAGCTTTTCTCTGTTGATTTCATTCCACCTTGAATAGAGCTTTGCAAGATTTTTATCATTTGCAAGTTCGGCTACAATACTATTAACGATTTCTTTGATTGATTTTGGAAGATAGCCGTACATCAACCTGCCGTTGTAACTTTTGAGCTGTTCGGCAAGTTTTCTGAACAGCTCAACCATTTTGTCAGAAACATAAAAATCATTATTGATGTTTTCAAGCAAATCATCAATTTGTTTGTGACCGAATACTTTGCGGAGCAATGAATATTCTTTATTTTCTGCTCTTAGTCTTGTGTTTTCTTCTGTGAGTTTTCCGTTGATTTTTTCAAGTCTTTCATTAGCACGGTACAGGTTTGCATTCGTGATATTCAGCCTGTTGTAGCTGTCTTTTGCTTTGAAATATCGTGCAAATAAAGTGCTGATTAAAGACATAATTCGGGCTATGAGCGGCTCAACAAACTTTGCCTTATAACTTCTCGCCGACATCATTGCAGGCGGTTCAGGCAACTGATATTCAGGTTCATTCATTATGCTTTCATTAAGATTCTGCAAGGCTTTTTCTCCGTTATCAAAGTTCTCAATACGGTCAGCCATAACACGAAACTCATCTTTTTTCTGGGCAAGTTTATCTTCAAGAGCGAAAATTTCCTTTTCTCGCTCCTGTTTTTTGTAATCCAAAACAGACAGATGTTTTTCGTGAGTACCCTTGTGTTCCCAATCAATTCCGTGGCGTTCCATAACAAATGCGAGTGCGGATTTTTCTGCGCTTACCCATTGGTTCCACTCGGTATCTCCACGGGTTCCGCCCTTAAATCCTTGTGCGGCAAGAGCCTGTTTTAGAGATACTCTTGTATCAAGTCCACGCTTGCTACCTGTGGTAAACGGTATAAAATCAATGTGCAGGTGAGGTGTTGCTTCGTCCATATGAAGATGAGCCGAGAACACCTTTAAATGAGGATTTCTTTCCTGAAACCCACGATAGTATTCATCTAAAATCTGTCGGGCAAGCTCTCCGTTTTCGCTTTCAGCACTCATATTTTCTTTATCGCCTATCTGCAAAATGAGTTCGTGGAACGGCTTTTCTTGCTTGGAATTTCTGATTTTTTCATAGTAATTTTCTATCTTACGGTCGGCTCTTGTCTGCTTTGAATTATATCTTTCGAGAGCTTTGTCAAACAATTCGTGATAGACTTTCTTAATATTTACATTGCAATAGTCTATATTGAGATGCGTTCTGCTACCGTCAACATTTTCAGCCTTAAACTTGCGGCTGTTGTGATTGACAGAGCCTTTACCGACCATTGCGCTTATCGTTCTTTTCATTTTATATACCTCCAATCTCTAAAATTTAACCGTTCTCGGTTCTGTTACTCTTGTCAAGAGTAACGCAAAAGCATTTTTGACAGGCGAGCCTATCAAAAATGCAACCTGCAAGCAGGTTTTGCGCTCTCCGAGAGGCAGGAGCGGCTTTTTGAAAAAGCCACCTGCACCCTGCAAAAACTATATCCGTGTCGCTCTGTGTCGATGGTGACGATGTTTTTGGTACCGCCTAAAACACCGACACGACCGTCACGCATCGTCACGCTGTTCTAACGCAAGGCTTACCCTGCGTCCATCGTGACAGCGTTTGTTTTGATAATGGATTCCATACTCATTGAACAAACGCCCCGCATTGATATTCAGCTTCATCGTCAAAGCGTTTGCTTTCATATCAACGCCGAGAAAGTCTACAAGCTCTGTGGGAGTTCCTTGCCATTCTGAATTTCCTCTTGTGACTTTATCAGCAATATTTTCAAGCAACGGATCAGGCGGTTGTTTCCACAGTTCTGTTTCTGTTTTCTCAAGCTCCCATACAAGTGTTTCGGGATTGCGGTTCAGATAAATCTTTTGGTCGGGCTGGTCTCTGCCTGATACTTCAAGCGTGGCGGCATTGCTTGTACGCTTTTCTTTCCGAAGAATAAAACCTCCGTCAGCGGCACCGAGCAAACCGTTAGTGCCTGAAATCATATCAAATTTATCATCGGCATTCTGCTTGCGTGTATGGTGAACAATCAGCAGGCATATTCCATACCTATCCGCAAACTTTTTGAGTCTTGTGATAATCTCATAATCGTTTGCGTAGCTGTAATTATCTCCGCCGACTTCTCTCACCTTTTGAAGCGTATCTATGATAATCAGTTTTGTATCGGGGTGTTCCGCTATAAACTTTGTGAGCTGTTCATCGAGACCGTTTCCAAGCTGACCTGCCGAAACAGAAAAATACAAATCTTCTGTACTCTCCGTTCCGAACATTCGGTACAGCCTTTCCTGCAATCTCTGATAATCATCTTCAAGAGCAAGGTACAGCACGGTTCCTTTTCGGACGGTATAATTCCAAAGCGGCATACCCGTGCTGATATGATAAGCAAGCTGTGCCATAAGGAAACTCTTGCCCAGTTTCGGCGCTCCTGCAAATATATATGTTCCGGGATAAAGCAAGCCGTTAATCAGAGGCGGCTTGCTTTGGTACACGGTATCGTATAACTCGCTCATTGAAATTGTTTTGAGATATGACGAGTCTAAGCTTAACAGCGACTCTCGTTGCATTTCTTCAAAATACTTGATATTTTCATCATTATCAGTTATACTATTGTCAGTACATTTTTGGATTGACTGCTCCGTATCTGCGCCAACAGATACATTCGGAGCGGTCATTTCTTTTTCATATATCATTCTGTTTCCTCCTTTAATCCGCCGAGTATATCGGCTATCATTTCAATTACATCCAGCAACTCATCATTCACTTCACTGCCTGCCTCAATACGCTGTAACTCTTGCAACACGGCGGCAAGCTGATTCCGCAAGGCTTTGAACACTCTCGGATTACCTTGCACAACTATATCTCTGTGAGTGAGTCTCCTTGTGATATAATCCTGCTTTGTAAGCCCTGAGAGTTGTACATAAGTTTCAATTTGCTTATCTTCCTCCGGCGATACACGAAACGCTACAGTTTTGTTACGCCATCGGTTATGCTCATCTCTGTTTTTAAGTGACATTTTTCTCGCCCCTTTCCATATCTAACTTATCTGCCATTTCAGCTTGCTTTGACGGGAACAAATGCGCATAGTTGTAAGTTATATCAATGCTTTCATGTCCCACACGGTCGGCAATCGCCGTTGCAGAAAACCCCATATCAATCAGTAAACTGACGTGGCTGTGGCGGATGTCATGAATACGAATTCTCTTTACGCCTGCTTCTTTTGCGCCTCTGTCCTTTTCTCTGTGCAGATAGCTTTTTGTAACAGGAAACATTCTGTCCTCCAAGCCTACATCGTAGAGCATTTTCAGATAGTCCTGCATTTCATCACAAAGGAACTTCGGCATCTGAATCGTGCGGTTGCTTTTCTCTGTTTTCGGAGAAGTAATAATATCTCTGCCGTTTAAGTGCTGAAACGATTTATTGATTGTAACCGTTCGCTTTTCAAAATCGAAATCAGCAGGAGTAAGAGCTATCAGCTCGCCCTCAAGGATGCCCGTCCAATAGAGCATTTCAAACGCATAGTATGACATCGGCTTATCCATCATCGCATCAGCAAACTTCAAATATTCCTCTTTCGTCCAGAAAAGCATTTCACGATTTTTCTTTTTACCCATACTGCCAGCTTTTTGACAAGGGTTTTCTTTCAGGTTGTAGTATCTGACAGCGTGGTTAAATATCGCAGACAGCTGATTGTGAATTGTTTTCAAATATACAGGAGAATACGGTTTACCGTTATCGTCCTTATAATTGATAAGCTCATTTTGCCAAATGATTATTTGTTGTGCGGTTATATTGCACATCTTCAGCTTCCCGAAATAGGGCATTAGTTTTGTTTGGATGATATGTTCTTTGGTTGCCCAAGTGTTCTCCTTAATACGAGACTGCATATCTTCGGTATAATGCTGTACAAAGCTCTTAAAGTTCATATCCAAATCACCGCCCAGCTTGTTAAGCTGTTCTCGCTCCCAAGCCTGCGCTTCACGCTTTGTTTTGAACCCTCGTTTCTGCGACTGCTTGCGTTCACCGTTCCAATCGGTGTAACGGTAAAGCACTCGCCAAGTGTTTGTTTTTTCTTCTTTATATACTGCCATTGTTTAATCCCTCTCTTTCTTAGTTGCACCGTAGCAAGTGCGTTCCATAAAATATTGCTTATTTACTCGCCCTGAAATTATCATAAACCCTTTTTCTTTCAGTTCGGCATTTAGCTTTTGGACGATTTTGTAAGCGTAAGATTTTGAGATACCCAGTTCCTGCGCCACCTCATCAACTCTCATAAAGCTTGTACTTTCCATTTATTCACCCCCTTTACTTGATTTTTGATAATTCAATTGGTTAGTGTCGGAGAACTTTCTGACCGCATTCCGATTTGCCCGAGCGGATATGCCATTACCGTGACATATGACGGTTATTCTGTTGTCAAGCAATAACTTAACGCTATTTGCTTAACTATTATACTAAACATATTCCGTAAAGTCAAGTGGCTTTCGAGAAAATACTTACTTTTTTTGCTTTGGTTATCTTGACATACCTTAACTTGTAATGCTATACTGTATTTAGAAATATGAGAGGAGCATTTTTATGGCTATCGGTGAAAGAATTCGCTTTTTCAGAAATTTGAGAGGTATGACACAAAAATATCTTGGTATGCAGGTTGGCTTTCCTGAAAAGACGGCAGACATCCGTATGGCACAGTATGAATCCGGCAGCAGAACTCCTAAGGCTGATTTAACAAATAGCCTTGCAGAAGTGTTTGGTGTATCAGCCAGTGCTTTAACCGTGCCCAATATTGACAGCTATAACGGCTTAATGCACACTTTATTTGTCATTGAAGATTTATACGGTCTTAAAATTACTGAATTAGATGGCGAGGTTTGTCTGCACTTGGATAAGGGCATGGGTTCAAATTACATTACTATGTTTGAAATGTTCTCCGCTTGGAAAGAACAGGCTGAAAAGCTGAAGAACGGCGAAATTTCAAAAGAGCAATACGATAATTGGCGTTATAATTACCAAAAAGTTGAAGCCGAACAATTTAATCAGGAACTTGATGTACTCCGCAATTCAAAAAAGGATAATTAAAATGAACGAAAAACAAAAATATGCTTCTGAATGGTATAATAGTGCACAATATTTTTTGGAACACGATAGCTATTCAGATTTAGTAAAACAAATCAACAAATATCATACGGTATTAGAAATAGGCTGTGGAACAGGTCAAAGCACATTAGCATTGCTTGAGGCGGGTCACAATGTAATAGCAATTGATCAAAATTTATACTGTATTGAAACAGCTAAAAATTTAATTGCCGGCGCAGGGTATAGTATCAGGGAATCTGCAGACGACTTGGCTCCTAATACTGTATGTTTCTACGAATGCGATGTAACTTCTTCTTTTTTCAACACTTCAATACTTCCAAACTTATCAGCGGATGTTGTTATCTGTTGGAATGTTGGAACCTATTGGGACAAGCAAAAATTAGAAGACAGTGTTCCTAAAATGCTTCAATATGGTTTAAGCATTGAACAGATACAACAAAACACAGAATCTTCTTATGTTGAGTTAATCATTTGGTGTGCTTGTCTTATCGCTAAAAACAAAAATTGTGCAGTAAATATTGTTGATCGTGGTTCAATTCCGCTAAATGAATCTAACGACCCTTATTACAAGGCATTAAAAAATGAATTAAATTTCAAAAAAATCTTCTATTCAAACACCAATGCAACCGCTTTATCCAAAGGTGGAAGACAATTAGTTACCAATGGACAACTTCATAGTGAAAACGAAATTCCAATAGTTTTTGTTTCTGTAACAATGGAATAAATAAAGAGCTAACTGACTTATCAAAAAATCAGTTAGCTCTTTACTTTTACAATAATTCAAATAATGTTGCCATTTTGTTGCCACGGCGGGCACTCATAGCGAAAAAGCCTTGATATAACTGGACCTTTTCTGGGATGCAATCATTCCCACTCTTAAGCACAAAACAGATATTAACTGATTTCGCTTAGGAGTTTTGACTTAATTTGATATAAAATGATACATATTATCTTAATTCTATAAGGTATATTGACTTCTGCTATCAAATAGCTATCACTTGAGTGCTATCAGATATGATACTTATTCTTCCTTAATTCAAACGCTGACTCACCACCCTCTAAAATATCACAGATATGTTGTTGTATTCCTCGAGAATTTAAAATACCTTGTTCAATAGTTCCGTCATCAGTATACACAGGCATATTATTCTCTATAGCACCTGACCTGTATTCAAATCTAAATTTTTTATTTGGAACATTACTTCCTTGCTGATTAGCTACAATTACTTCTTCAGCATCTGCTCCAAGAACTACATTTGCATTATGTGTAACAATTATAATTTGTCTATCTTTTTTCTTCTTTTTGATGAATGGAATTAAGTCTTTGAAAACAGATCGATTGTCCAGATCATCCTCTGGTTGATCTATAAGAATAGGACATTTACTGTCTGCTAAGTCTATTAATAACTTTAACAAAACCAGAGCTTTTTTACCGGGGGACATAACATCAATGGTATCATTATCCATTTGAACATTATACTTAATCTCAAACCAATCATCACAAATATCTCTAATTACACTTTCCTTATTGTTGCCCTTTTTAGGTTGTAGCTGATCATTAAGAATTTTACAAATAATATCTTTTAAAAAGTCCTGCGAATACTGAGCTTCAGTAAACTCATCGATTGATATCGTTTCTTTAAAGATTATAGAGCGATTATCTAAAAGTCTTGAAATTTTATCCAAAAATGCTTCTTTTTTTAAAGGCACACATACAGAAAACTCCAAATCGCTACTTCTGAACTCAGGCTTCGAATTAACTGTTTCAGCATACTCTGTATGGAATTTTTTGAATTTTTCTATACAAAAAGAAATATCATTAATATATTTATTTTCTTTTTCAACAAGACTTTTTTCTTTTTCCTCTAACATTTTCAGATTTTTTAACTTATCATTTTCTTGTTGAATATTGTTTGATATTTCTGTAATCACTTTATTATCTTGAATTTTAGATTTCAAGCTATCTCGTATTTCAAATAGTTCGTTTTGTCGATTTTCTTTTTCATTTAATCCAGTAGATATGTTGGTTAGTATAGTGTGTTTACTGCTTTCCCAAATAGTATCTGCAGCTTCTACTGCTTTGTTCATTGTTATATCTATCAGATTTTGAGTATCACTTGAAAAAGAATAATTGAGTTTTCTTTTTTCCACCAATGAATCTATTTCTTCTAAAAAAGCAAGGTCTTTTTGCAATAATAAGATTTGTTCTTTGAGTGTACTTATTTCAAAAACAGTTTTTTCATATAAATCCAAATCATATTTAGATAAATCAAGTTCATTTGACAATATATCTTTTCGAGAAGATAGTTTTTCTATTTGAGCCTCGATACCTTCTTGATCACCTATTTCTTTTTTGTCCTCTCTTACGCTATTTATTTCTTTGTGATTTTCAATTAATCCAAGAATACTCATATTCAATGTAGACTTATAGTCTTTTATTGACTGTAACATAGAAGTATAAGTTGACTTAGCTTCAGCGTCAATCCAAACAATATCTTGAATTATTCTATCGATTTCTGTGGTGGATTCTTTTGCGTCACTTAATCTATTTAAGTATGTTTGAGGAATATATACAATCTTGCGAGATTCGTCTTTTTTTCCATCTTTCCAAGTTACAGAAATGTTTTGAATATTCTTATTAATAGAAGAGGACTTCTCTTCTTTTTCCTTAACCTGCAATGGGTCTATTGCGTTAGCTAAATTATGTAATAGTATGGATTTACCTGTTGATTTGCCGCCAATGATACAGGTTAAATTTTCATTAAAATTGATAGGTGCGTCCTGAAAATCTTCATCTATGAATTCTACTTTATCGATAACATAATACTCAGCTTTATAGTCAGGTAATGTCTGAGAAATTTTAACTCGCTCTTCAGGTTCATAAAGGATCTGCTTTAGACCATTAAATGTTGGATCTGCTTTTATCCAGCAATATTTTTGCTGGTCTGGTTCAAATATTTCTTCATTTTTGTGAGCATCACTTCCGTGTACGCAAGGTTTTAGTGAACCACACTCTTTTACTACTGTTTCAACAGGGCAATTGGATTTCTTTCCTAAAAAGTATTTAATGTCAGAAGGAGTAGCTGAAAAAATACCATCGACAAATTTATATATTGATTGTCTAAACGCTTTTAGTTGGCTATCGCCTTGAAAACCATCTAAGTAATCCGAATGATTTACTGCACCACTTACGCCGTCTGTTGAACTATTAGAAACAAAAATAATAGTGTTATCGCGCAGTTCTCTGTCATTCAAAAAGACTTCCTGTATCTTGTCAAAAGATGGAACAAATTGTTCTATTCCTTTTTTATATGCTGCTGAATCTTCTAAAGTTGAATCTATGGTTTTTCCTAATCTAATTAGTTCAGAGTGAGATGCCGAAAAAGTAGTTGAACTATATCTGAAATTTATCTTTGAGAAAAACCTGCTCTCAATAGAGCTTATAATATCAGGGTTAAATATAAAATGAATATTAATAGGGGAATCATTGGCTATTGGCTGAATTCTCATTTCAACATTTGGCAATACAAGTTTAACACTTGTGGGTAATTTGTTATCTGCTATAACTTTCTTATAATTATCGATAGACAAATAATCTGTTATCGCTATAACTGCTACTGCTTTTAGTGGATCATCTCCACTACCAATATATGTACTAATATCTTGATAGTATTTTTCCCATTTTTCTTCAGAAGAAGAACCAGTAAAACTATCATTTTTTTGAGTATCTGGCGTGTGAATATGTAATTCCCATCTTCTCCATTCAGATCCTTTTGTAGATTCCATTCTTTTTGTCCTCTTTAAACAATCTTAAAATATTTTCTGTTATTTGGCATTAAATCCATTATAGCTTCCAAACCCCAGCATATAAGCTGCCATCGCAATTGCCAAATCTTGCGATTCAACATTCTGCTTGCTCGCCAAAGCTCTCAGCTCATCAATAACCGTATCGTGTGGCACAATCGTACCTTATAACTCTTTAACCGCCTTTTCAAAATAACGGACGGCAATACCATACACATCTGATAAAAAGCGTCGTCCTGTCCTGTTACTAAGGCGTAGAATTAATCAAGACTCACCCCGTGGACAGTTTATGACCAACCTTTTTCTTATCAACTGTTGTTTTTCATTTGATATTTTGAGAGTGCTGTGCAATCTCTTCAACAGAAAAACAAGCACAGTCATCGTCATTTAACAACTAATTCTGCATTTTGATAAAAGTTTTACCCGCTGAAGCAGAATTTGTCCGATGGCTGCAAGAAAAGATTGATTGCCATCGAATTAGTTGTATCAGATGTGTTATAGCGCATAAATGCAAGTCTTTAACATTTTCTGTTCAGCGCCATAATATCAAGTTTTTATATATTAAAAATAGCCCTTAACAAATTGTAAATTTGCGCACATTCTTCTTTGCTTGTTCCAGCAGCTATTGCTGCAAGTTGACACCAATGCAATAGCCTATTCTCACTAATGCTGATGTGCTGCCAATATTCTTTTAGAACTGCTTCATTGGTGGATAATAAGGTCTCTACTATCAACTCTTTGTATTTATCAATACGACCATAAGCAGCCGGCACTCTTTCAAAAACGCCTTTTGCCGTAACAATATTCACTCTTCCACCAGCCGAAAATTGATCTCGAATATTAGTATTAATTATGCCGCAATTAGTTGCCAACCACAAAGCATATCGCTGATATTTTTTCGTACTACTATGTCCTAATATTTCTGGAAACAATGCATATCCCTGTACTGTATAAAAATTCTTTTCTTCTGGAGATAACGCACTCCATAATTTAACTGTCGGTGGAGCAACTGTTTCCTCTACATCACTGTCCGCCCACCAAAGGCTTTCACCAGGTTTGAGTTGCTGTTTGTAATAACGAGAAACAGGAGCAACAGGGTTATCCATTTTACGCAACTCATCATATGGAACCCCCATTTTATCAAAAATAGTTTCTCCTACGCCAAGTTCCATATCGATTTGATAACGAGGATAGTGGGTTACTGATATTCCAGAAAGACATTCCTCATATGGTCTACTTTTAAAAGCAACAGGTGAACCTAACTTTCCGAAAGTGAGAAAAATGCGCTCAACATTTTGGTCACGGGTTGATTCTAATATACTACTTCCTATAGATTTCCAATGATTTTTATTTGTACTTTTAACTTCTACTCCATAAAACTTATTGGCAACTATGTCTGGAAATGTAGCACCTGAAACTAATTGTATTGTACCTTCAAACGGGGTGTGCATAGCGCATCTTGTAAGGGCATCGCACACATCCTCTTCCAACTTTGTTCCATTGCGACCCTTATAATAATCTTCTCTACCAATCGCTTCTTGATTAAGCATAGAGTCTGTTTTAATCATCAACTGTCTAAACTCATCTAAGGTTGGTTTGTTATTTTCGGAAATTATCACTGCTTTCACCTCCAAAATATGTATCCCAAAGAGTTTCTATGCGCTTTGCAATGTGAAATCCTAAAAGTGGCGGAACTGCATTTCCAATTAGTTTATAGGCTTGTGAAGCAGATACTGATAGATTTTTGCTGCTGTTTTTAAAAACAAAATTATAACTATCAGGAAATGTTTGAATACGAGCACATTCACGAATTGTCAGGCGTCTTTCTGCCTTTCCATTTTGTAGCTCATCAATATATTTTCCACCGTGTTCGGCGCTCAAACGACGAAACTCTATATTACCGTGATGTTCCGATCTAATCGTAGGTCCTATACTATCTAACTTAATTTCTGTTTGTCCTTGACAATGCTTTCCCATATACTTTGCTTTAGAGTATTTTTGTTGAGATGGATCAATTGCTTTATCTGGTTCACATAATCCAACAAAAGCTTGTCGTAAAGTAACAGGTGGTAATAAATCTTTTCCAGTAACATTGTATTCGTGTGTTACTGGCGGATATGGGTCATATTCAGAAGGAATTACTGGCATCGAAAGTGCTTCAAACGCATCTTTGGTTAGAGCGGATTTTTTAAAGCCAAAGAAAATTACTCGCTCCCTCGATTGAGGTACACCATAGTCAGCAGCGTGTAACACTCTTGCTGGAACAACAAGATAACCATTTTCTGAAATAGTACTAAAATCGTGCTCAATGATTTTTTTCACATCACCAAGGTTCACAAGTCCTTTAACATTTTCTGCAATAAACATTTTCGGCTGTGTTATAGAAACCACTTCTCGCATCCACATATACAGTTGTCCGCGGCTTTCGATACTTGGTGTACTATCGTCAATGATTTTTTTACCGTTATGACTTTTATCAGAGTCAAATCCTAATCTTTTTCCTGCGACCGAAAAATCTTGACACGGAAAGCCTCCTGTAACTACATCTACATTTTTCGGAAATACAGGAATACCATTTTCTTTATGTAATTTCACAAGATCGACAATACTATCCAAACAATATGTTGAGTCACAAATTCCTTTTTCACCAAAATAATTTATCCACGCAGCTCTTGCATCCTCTCTTATATCATTAGCAAAAACAGTATGAAATCTATTTTTAGGTAGTTTTACCCAGTTGTCGTCAACAGGTCTTATATCCCAATTTGGATGTATTTTTTTATTGATAGAAGCAGATAAGACCTCAAAGTCACCTTCTATCCCTAAATCCATTCCACCACATCCCGAAAATAGAGATAAAACATTGATGTTTGATTTTCTAATTGCATTTTTTGACAACTTTGTTTGGCGAGCTGGTTTAGAGGCTGTTGCTGGAATTAACCATATACCGCTTTCTTTTACAGCACCTTCAATGCGTCCATTATTACATAAAATCTGAACTCGACGAGTAGTAATATTCCATTTTTTTGCTGCTGCTTGGACGCTAATAAGTTCTCGCATACCTTTACCTCCATTTGTGATAACAGTAATATTATATTCGTTTTTGCGAACTTTTTCAATAGTTTTCCAAAAAGTAAATATTAAAGTTCTAAAAAACAATTAGAAACGAAACATAAGCTTAAATGGTATAAAATCATTACCACGCTGTAATATATGCTCTTTTAAACTCACAAACAAAATTTTTCTACATTTATAAACGCTCTCCTACTTATATTTATAAAAAAATGCCGAGTGTCGCTCTTTTCAATAACAACACTCGGCATAGTCCTATGAGCAAATCAATTCCGCAATTACAATCTCCATTGCCCTGTTACGAATATTATTCACCCTCCGCACCCACAGCATTTGATTTTCAGCTTTAAGCTTTTCCGTTACATCTTCTTTTTCCGCCAGTTGTTTTACCAGCCGAGAAAATATTTCCTCTGCCTGCTTATCAATATCAGCAAGGTAACTGTTCAGCTTGCAGGAAGTCAGCAGATTCGCATAAAAAACTCTTTTATGTTCCTTGATGTACCGCAAGTGCCTTTGTCCCCAAACACCTACTGGCTTCTGTTCTTCTTCGGGCAGTGAGAGACAAGGGAGATAATAATCTCCCTGCAACTCATACCATAAACCGTTCTGTTCGTCATAAATTCTCTTTTCCATCGTGTGTTCCTACCTTTCATCTTTATAATTTCTAAAGCGTTTTTCACGCTGTTTAGACTGTGTGATTTCCTTTGCCTGTTTCAGCATATCATCAATTTGTTTACTGCCGAAAACCTTGCGGAGTAGCTTATAATCTTGCAGTTCCGCCTTTTGTTTAGCGTTGATATTTTCCAAGTTCTTTGCCTTTTCCGACAGTCTGTTGTTATCGTGATACAGACTTTGATTCGCCTGCCGCCATTGCTCCAAAGTGTTCTTCATTTCAAAATATTTGATAATTACACCCTGCACCAGTTCTCTCAATGCGTTGATTACAGGCTGTGCAATTTTTGTTTTGTATGTCTTTGCGCTCATTAAAGTAGGAGGGTCGGAAAGTTGATACTGCGGATCTCTATCAAAGTTTTTTACTACATTATCAAGAGACTTTTCGCAGTCAAGCATATTGTTTATCCGAGATTTTACAAGCTCCAATTTATCTTCTTGCTTGCTGATTTCATCGCCTAACTGAGCCACTTCTTTCTCTCGTTCCTGCTTTTTGTAGTCAAGAACAGAGAGGTGTTTCTTGTGAGTTCCTTTGTGTTCCCATTCAATTCCGTGACGCTCCATCACAGCTGAAAGCTGTTCTTTTTCGGATTGTATCCATTGATTCCACTCTGTATTTTCACGAGTACCACCCTTGAAACCCTGTGCGGCTAATGCTTGTTTGAGCGAAACTCTTGTATCAAGTCCACGCTTACTGCCAGTCGTAAACGGGACAAAATCAATGTGTAGATGTGGTGTAGCTTCGTCCATATGAAGATGAACCGAGAATACCTTTAGTTGCGGATTTCTCTCCTGAAAACCTTTATAATACTCGTCCAATACCTGTTTGGCGAGCAGTCCGTTTTCGCTTTCCGCACTCATATCTTCCTTATTGCCTATCTGCAAAATGATTTCGTGAAACGGCTTTTCCTGCTTGGAATTGCAGATTTTTTCATAGTAATTATTTATTTTTCTATCGGCTCTTGTCTGCTTGTCGTTGTATCTTTTAAGTGCTTCATCGAACAATTGGTGATACACTTTCTTGATGTTCTCATTGCAGTAATCTATATTAAGATGGGTTCGGCTCGGATCTATATTTTCAGCTTTGAATTTACGGCTGTTGTGATTTACAGAGCCTTTACCGACCATTGCGCTTATCGTTCTTTTCATAAATTACACCTCCGATCTCTTAAAATAGTACTTCCTCGGTTCTGTTACTCTTGTCAAGAGTAACGCAAAAGCACTTTTGACAGGCAAGCCTATCAAAAATGCGACCTGCAAGCAGGTTTTGCGCTCTCCGAGGGGATTATGGGGCGTTGCCCCGTTGTCTGCGGACAACTCCCCAGCAAGGGCTGTCCTTTGAAAAGGACACCCTGCACCCCGTCTAAACTTTATACTGTTACTTCCCGAAAAAGGAACATTGCAAGGTTGCAGATATGCCTGCCTTTGCAATGTTGCAACCTTGAAAGCTTCACTCTGTTTTTTCGGGAAGCTGTCAGTACCACTGACTGCCCTCTTTAACCGATTGGACATTCAGTGCTTTCTTTGCTTCGTCCAGTACACGCTTTGAGATACCCATTGCCTGTGCTTTCTTTACCAATTCTTTCTGCGGGTATTTGCCCTTTGAAAGATATTCAAGGATAAGGTTTTCCGCTTGTTCGGATTTCTTCTCTTTTGGAATACCGCTTAACAGATCATCAACTGAAATATCGTAATGACCGAGCCAGCTGAAGCCGTTTTCTTTATCCAGTTCAAAGGCAATCGCTTCACCTTCGGGTGCAAGAGAAGACTTGTCCTGCACCATCACTCTGACCTGCGGATTGTCTTTTATCCTGCCGACAATTAATACGCTTCTTGCCGAAGCCTGAAAGTCAATTGAACCAAGCCCACGGTAAGATGATTTATTTCCGCTTCCCTTATTCATATGACCGATGAGCAAAATAGCACAGTCATATTTTTCTGCGATTCGCCGGAGCTGTGCCATCACATTGCGGACTTCATTGGCGTTGTTCATATTGATATTCGCACCGACATACGCCTGAATTGGATCAAGGATTACCACCCTTGCACCGACTTCTATAATTGCTTTTTCAATTCGTTCATCCAGCATATTGAGTGCGGCTTCCGATTCATCTATGACTTTGATTTGCGTGCAGTCTGCCTCTGCGGATTCTAATCTCGGCTTGATGGTATCTTCCAGTCCGTCCTCGGCAGTTTGATAGATGATCTTAACAGGCTCACGCTCGGTATCGTCGTAGGGCAGTGCTTCTCCTTTGGAGAGAAGCGCCGCCAGTCTTAATGCCAAAGTTGTTTTACCCTCGCCGGGATCGCCCTGAATGATGGTTATTTTTCCGTATGGGATATATGGATACCATAGCCAGTTTACTTCCTTGCTCTGTACTTCATCCATACTGATAATTTTAAGTTCAGCCATTCATACCACCGCCTTTCAAAATAAAAGTGTTGATTTTCAAGTGATATGTGGTTATACTATTAACAGATACATTGAGTGACTGCCTTTCATCTGCGCCAACAGATGATGTTCGGGCGGTCATTTCTTTTTTATCATTCATTTGCATTCTCTCCTTTCAAGCCGATCAGTGTTACCGACACAAGCTCGATAATGTCAAGCAGCTCGTCCGACACTTCCTCGGCTTCGTTTATTCGTTTTAACTCCGACAGAATTTCTGCCATTTCATTTTTCAGTGCTTTGTGAACTCTCGGGTTGCCCTGCACAACTACATCACGGTTCATACATTTGCGGTAACAGTATTCCTGCTTCGGCAATCCCGACAATGCGACTGCTTTATTCAGCGCCTCGTTTTCTTCGGGCGATACCCTGAACCCCACCGTAATACTTCTGAACCTGTTTTTCTTGTCTACATTTTTTGCTGACATATTATTTTTCTCCTTTCCATATTTCATCAAGTGTATTGACCATTTCATTTTGTTTGGACGGATACAAATGAGCGTATCGGTAAGTGATGTCAATGCTCTCGTGTCCCACACGGTCTGCGATCGCAACCGCTTGATAGCCTTGATCTATCAAAAGCGAAACGTGCGAGTGTCTCAGATCGTGTATGCGGATACGCTTAACGCCTGCTGCTTCTGAACCTCTTGTCATTTCGTGGTGCAGATAGCTTTTTGAAATGGGGAATATACGGTCATTTTCACCAGCTGAATAAAACATTGTGATATATTCCCGCATTTCTTCGCACAAGAAGTTCGGCATTTTAATGGTTCTGTTGCTTTTTGCTGTCTTTGGCGGAGTGATAACATCCTCACCGTGCAGTCTTTGATAGGACTTGTTGATTGTTACCGTCTTGTTTTTAAAATCAAAGTCACCTGCCGTTAAGGCTAACAGCTCGCCCTCACGGATACCGCACCAGTAAAGCATTTGAAAAGCGTAATAGGAAACGGGCTTATCCATCATTTCGTTTGAAAACTTTGTGTATTCCTCAACCGTCCAAAAATCCATTTCCTTGCGTTCTTCTTTTCCCATATTGCCTACCGTTGCGGCTGGATTGAGTTTCAAACCGTAAATTCTGATTGCGTGATTGAAAAGTGCGCTCAGCTGGTTATGGATTGTTTTCAGATATCCTTGAGAAAGACTTTTTCCGCTTGAGTTTGTTTCTTTTCGGATTTCATTCTGCCAGGCAATCACATCTTTCGCCGTAATATCGCACAGGCGCTTCTGCTGAAAGTACGGCAGGATTTTAGTCTTGATAATATGCTCTTTGGTAAGCCAAGTATTTTCTTTCAGCTTTGGTCTGACATCCTTTTCATACAGCTCCGCAAAAGTCTTAAAAGGCATTGTAATATCCGCTTTCTTTTCTGTCAGAAAGGCTCGTTCCCATTCCTGAGCCTCACGCTTTGTGGCAAAACCTCGCTTAAGCTTTTGCTGTCGCTCTCCTTTCCAGTCCGTGTATCGAAACTGTACATACCAAGTTCCGTTTTTCTCGTTTTTAAATGCTGCCATTGTCCTGACCCCTTTCTGTGGTTGTTTTTGTGGAATAGAATTTTTCGTGGAAGAACTTTCTGTCGATTCTTCCTGCAATAGTGATACAACCCGTCGCTTTCAGCTCTTTGTTCAGCTGACGGATAAGTTTGTAAGCGTAAGGAACCGAAACACCCATTTCTTCGGCGACTTCTTCCACACGCATAAACATTTTGTTTGACATATTTTTTCTCCTTTCGTTTTTACTTTAAATATTAGTTTTATTTCGTGTCGGAATACTTTCTGACCGCCTTCCGATTTGCCCGGGCGGGTACGCCATTACCGTGGTGTACGACGGTTATTCAGTTTTCACAGACTTAACGCTATTAGTTTAAGTCTGTATCATTATTATACTAAGCAAATTCCGTAAAGTCAAGTGGTTTTTGAGAAAATATTAACTTTATTTGTTTGAGCTATATTGACATACACTAAGCGTATCTGTATAATATGTATTATCAACAGATCGTTAGGAGGAAGTACAATGGCAATCGGCGAAAGAATCCGTTTTTTCAGAAATTTAAAAGGTATGACTCAAAAGTATCTCGGTATTCAGGTGGGCTTTCCTGAAAAGACAGCGGATATTCGTATGGCGCAATATGAAAGCGGCTCAAGGACGCCAAAAGCTGATTTAACAAATACGCTTGCAAAGGTGTTTGAAGTATCACCGCAGGCTTTAACTGTTCCTGACATAGACAGCTACAACGGTCTTATGCACACCTTATTTACCCTTGAAGATTTATACGGTCTTAAAATTACTCAGCTTGACGGAGAAGTGTGTCTGCATTTGGACAAGAGAATGGGTACAAATTACATAACAATGTTTGAGATGTTCTCTGCGTGGAAAGAACAAGCCGAGAAATACAAAAACGGTGAAATTACCAAAGAGGAATACGACCATTGGCGTTATAACTACCCAAAAGATATTGTAAATCAGACTAAGGCAGAGCTTGATAAAAAACGAAGCAATGACTAACTATAAAGGAGATTTCTTATGGCTGTAACAACGATTAAAGCTGTTTTTCAGTGCGATGTACAAAAAGTATGGAATGTTGTAACTTCATTGGAAAACTACTCCTGGCGAAGTGATTTAAGCAAGATTGAAGTTGTAAATGAAAAACAATTTATCGAATATACGAAGAATGGATTTGCAACTAAATTCACTATTACTGCAACAAAACCAAATAAACTTTGGGAATTTGATATAGACAACGACAATCTAAAAGGTCATTGGACAGGTATATTCTCTCAAGGCAACGGAACTACAGAAATTATATTTACCGAAGATGTTACTGCAAAGAAAATATTTATGAAACCGTTCGTAAAAGCTTTTCTGAAGAAACAACAGAAAGCATATGTGGAGGATTTGAGAAAAGCCTTGGGTGAATGAACATAACGAAAAAGGCATTACCGACTGCAAAAGTCAGTAATGCCTTTTCAATTTAAGATATTATGTTTTACTTGCAAGCCATTTGAAATTCAAGAATAATCTTAAATTCCAACCTGCTATCATTTTGCTATCAAATGGTCTTTTAAAACCTCGCAAACCCGCATAAACACTAGGCTTGTTGAGTTCATTGTATTATTCCCACTCCACCGTACCTGGTGGTTTGGAAGTGATGTCGTAGACCACGCGGTTGACATGCTCCACCTCGTTGGTGATGCGGTTGCTGACAGTAGCCAGGATATCATAGGGGATGCGCGCCCAATCGGCAGTCATAAAGTCATCCGTGGTAACGGCACGAATGGCCACCAGGTGATCGTAGGTGCGATGATCGCCCATCACGCCCACCGTCTTGACACAGGGCAGCACGCAGAAGAACTGGGCCATCTCTTTCTCGTACCCATTCTTGGCCATCTCGTCCCGCAGGACCCAATCCGCCTCTTGCAGCACCCGGATCTTATCCGCGGTGATCTCGCCCAAGATTCGCACGCCCAGACCGGGGCCGGGGAACGGCTGGCGCCACACCAGCTCCTTGGGAATACCCAGCATGGTACCCACCTTACGCACCTCGTCCTTAAACAGGTCGCACAGCGGCTCTACCAAGCCCAGGAACTGCACATCCTCCGGTATCTTTACCTTATTATGATGGGTTTTGATGGTATCCGCATCTCCCTTGCCGGACTCAATGCAGTCCGGATAAATGGTGCCCTGGGCAAAGTAGCCCAGCTCATCCTGGTGGCGGATCTCGTCCCAAAACACATTAAAGAACTCGGTGCCGATGATCTTGCGCTTTTGCTCCGGGTCGGTGACACCCTTCAGCGCCTGCAAAAAGCGCTTCTGGCAGTTGACCCGCACAAAATTCATATCAAACAAGGAAGTAAAGGTCTTTTCTACAAAATCGCCCTCGTCCTTACGCATTAAGCCCTGGTCCACAAACACGCAGGTCAGCTGCTTGCCCACCGCGCGAGACAGCAGGCCCGCTGCCACGGAGGAGTCTACACCGCCGGACAGGCCCAGAATCACCTTTTTGTCACCAATCTGCGCACGCAGAGCAGCTACGGTCTTTTCGATAAAATTATCCATCTGCCAGTCGCCGGAGCAACCGCAAACATCAAACAGGAAATGATGAAGCATTTCCTTGCCATAAGTGGTATGGGTCACCTCCGGGTGGAACTGCACTGCATACAGGCCACGCTCCGGGTTCTCCATTGCCGCACAGGGGCAGTCCGCCGTCTTACCGGTGACGGTAAAGCCCGCCGGGGGCTGGGCGATATAGTCCGTATGGCTCATCCAAACGGTGGAGTCCTGGGGCACATCCCGCAGCACACTGCCGCCCAGCACGGTCAACTTGATCTTGCCGTACTCGGACACCGGCGCCGTCTCTACCTTGCCGCCCAGCATCCATGCCATCAGCTGGCAGCCGTAGCAAATGCCCAGCACCGGCACGCCCAGCTCCAGCACCTCCGGGGTGTAATGGGGCGAGGCCGGGTCATACACGGAATTGGGACCGCCGGTAAAGATAATGCCCTTATAATTTCCCTGCCGAATGGTATCCAGCGAGGTGGTATAAGGCAGAATTTCGGCAAACACGCCGTGATCACGCACACGGCGGGCGATCAGCTGATTGTACTGACCACCGAAATCCAAAACAAGAATTTTTTCCATACTATTCCTCCAAAGCGCAACGCGCGTTCATACGGGTCTATTATAGCGAAAAGCCCGCCGCTTTGCAAGGAAAATAGCGAAAAAGCGCCCCTTGGGTCTAAACATGCCCTATCCGGCAAAATACCGGGGCAGCACCGGCGGCTGCTCCACCGGTCGCCCGGCCTGCTCCCGGGCGGTACACAGCCGCAAAAGCAGCATAGACAGGGTAGCGCACTGGCACACAGGCGCCAGTAAAGGCAGGCTGTCCGGAAACAAAAATACCTGCCGTGCGCCGGACAGCTGCCCTGCCAGGCTCTCTACCGTGCAAGCCACCGTACCCGCGCCCCGAATGGCCGCCAGTTGCAGGGCAGCGCAGGTTTTTTCCGTCAGTTCCCGACTGCTGATCAGCGCCACCAGCGCCGTGTGACTGTCCACCGTAGGCAGCCAGGTGTGGCGCAACTCCGCCGCAGGCACCGTCTCCACCGGCACGCCCAAAGTACGGCTCCACTCGCCGGCCATGGCGCCCGCTGCCGCCAGGTCAATGTTTTGACCCACAAACAGCAGCCGATCATAGCCGGTTAGATACGCCGCCAAAGCGTCCAGTTCGCTGCCGCTTTTTAAGATCAGCCGCAGCTTGTCCGGCAGGGTGGCGCACAGCTTTACCGCCATGCGGCCGAATAAGGGGGTAATGGTCTTTTGGCGCAGCCCCCAGTCCACCGCCACCAGCGCCAGCAGCACATAGCCCAGCACAAAGTGGGTCACCGGCGGCAACCCGCCGGGCAGGCTGCAAGGCAGGGACAGAAGCGTGCCCCCGGCACGAGCCAAGGGGCTGTCCGGGTCACCGGTCAACGACGCCGTGCGGGCACCGAAGGCCGCCGCCTTTTGCAGCGCCTCCGCCACCTCTGCCGTTTGGCCGCTGGCAGAAATGCCCACCACCAGCGCGCCTCGGTCGCACACCACGCCCCCGGCGCAGAACTCACCGGCAGAATAGGCAAAAGCGGGCACATCGCACACCGATTCAAAATTACAAGCCGCCGCTTGCGCCAGCTGATAGGAAGTGCCGCAGCCTACCAGCAGCACCCGACTGATGCCCCGAGGCCGCAGGCGGCTTTTGCCCAACCGAGGTTGGTCCCCATGCACAAAGCGATGAAGCAGCAGCTCCAAATCTCCGGGCAGCGCCTGTAACGCCTCTCCCGGGTCTGCAAAGCCCGCTGCCGGCGGCCGTCGCAAAGTCACCGCGCAGGGGGATTTTTTGATTTTCTTGCCCTTGGCGTTCCAAAACTGCAGCTTGCCCGGGCGTAGCTGCACGCACTCCCCGGCAGACAGGACATAGATTTTCATTTGATCCGGTTCCAGTGCCGCCAAATCCGAAGAAACGCAAGCGCTGCCGCCGCCTACCGCCGCATACAGCGGCGCCCCGTGGGCACAGGCGAACAGGCATTCCTCACCCCGACGCAGCACAGCCAAAGCATAGTTGCCCCGAGCCTCACGGCAGCACAGACGCAAAGCGGCAACGGTGCCGCTGTCTGCATACGCCTGCAAAAGCGCCGCCAGCACCGCGCCGTCGCTGTCCGGGTAGGGCAGCAGGTTCAGCGCGCTGCGCAAGGCAACGGCGTTCTCCACCGTGCCGTTCATCGCCAGGCAATAATCATCGGTCACAAAGGGGTGCACATTCTCTGCGGTGCGCCCGCCACAGGTGGCAAACCGGGCGTGTACCAATCCGCAGGGCGCTGCACTCTCCGGCAGCTGCTGTGCCAATGCCGCCACGCTTTCTTTGCTTTTGGCGCACAGCAGCTCTCCCCCTTGCATTAGGGCGGCGCCGTAACCGTCCAGCCCCGGCTGGGTACAGGCCTGCAACTTCTCCAGCAGCAGCCCGCCACAGGGGGCGTTGCCGACAAATCCGTATAGAAACATGGTATTCGCTCCTCCTTAATTTGGCAGCAACCGGGCCACGATCACGCTCATATCGTCTCGTCGATCCGCCGGAGTGTGAGCCTTGGCATAGGCCAGCACCGTATCTGCCAACTCCTGCTGATCCTGGGATTGAAAGCGGCAAAGCAGCGCCTCCAGCCCTACCGCGTCCGCATCTGTAATACCGTCGCTAAGCAGCACCACCGTGTCCCCGGCGCCCAGCACCGCCGTGCGCTTGGCAAAGGTAATGCCCCGCAAAATGCCCGCCGGCATACTGGCCAGCTCGCACCGGGTCAGCCGCCCGTGGCGCAGCACATAGGATCGGGGTGCGCCGGCTTTGTAAAAGGCGCACCGACCGGTAAACAGGTCTACGCAAGCACAGTCCAGGGTAGCCAGACTCTCCTCATTGCTCTTGACCAGCAGCGCAGAGTTGACCACTTTCAGCGCCGCGTCAAAGCCAAAGCCTGCACTGAGCAGACGGCTCAGCAGCCCGGCGCCCATAGCGCCGTCCAGCGCTGCCCGAGAGCCGCGACCCATACCGTCGCTGATAATCAGAATTTGGTGACCACGACCGTCCCGGGCCACCTTTACCGTGTCACCGCACAGCCGTCCCTCCGCTGCGTACTGGGCGTAACCCACAGCCAGACAATACAGGGGTTTTTCGTTAAAGGTCAACAGACTTTCGCTGCCGTAGCGGGTCACCTGGCCTGCCTCCAACGAGCGCCCGCAGGTCTTGCTGATCCTGGCCTGGAGCACCGGACTGGACAGCCCCGGCGCCGGATCGTCACAGGCGATCTCCACGCGCATACGGTCAAATTTGTCTAAAATCACAGAGATATTTTTAGGATAAATTTCGCTCTCGCCCAGCAACCGCCGCAGCTTTCCGGCTGTTTTGGCGTCAAAGCACTCCGCCTGATCAAACTCAAAGGCCAAATCGGACAGCATGTCGGAGATGGAATAAAACTGGTCCGCCGCCACCATGCGCATATCGCTTTTTTCCGGATCCGGAGGCAATCCCCTTTTGCCGTTAATGCGGTCGATCTTCTCCCGCACCTCCCGCACATTGTCGCTAACGCTGGCCATGGCGGAGGCGGCAAATCGCAGCCGCAGTACCAGGCTTTGGCGCAGAGAGCCCTCCGGGGCAATATCCGCACCGTTTTCAAAAAAGGCAGTGCACCGATCGCCCCAGGCGGCAGGCAGCAGAAGCAGTAGCACGCCGGCCACCGCACTCTCCACAAAGGTGCACACACTCAAATGCCCCAGGTTTGCCGCCACAGAGAAAAAGCCCATAGACAGCACAAACGCCCCGGCGCAGCCCAGGGAGGCAAAACGGTCAAACAGCGCCGCCAGCAGGGCGGAAAAGCCGTAGGCGCCTAGCAAAAACATGGTGTCTTGCCCGGCCAGACCCAAGGCGAATCCCAAGCACAGCGCCAGGGTGACCCCCAGCCGAGACGAGCCAAAGCGTAAGGTAATCAAGATCAGCAGCACGGCCGCAATCCGCGCCGGTGCAATGCCGAAAATCGTCAATCGAGACAGGCTCATTAACAGCAGCGAACCACTAATGAGCACGCATACCAAGTCGCCGGTAGGTGCAGCCTTGCACCGCAGACGGCGATAATTGCAGTGCTCTGCGCGGAAGAAGAAATATCCGCCGCCACCGGCCAAAATGCTCTCGCCCAGCACCAGCGCATAATCTGCTGCGCCGCCGCCCAATCGCAGTTGCAGCACCGCCCCGGTCAGCCCCACCGCCAGACAAGACAGCGCCATGGGCAGCCGGGCGTCTCGCCGGGGGAGAAAGGCAGCCATTGCCAGCGCGCCTACCAAGGCGATGAGCACTGCCGCAAAGTACCGCACCCTTACCGTGCCGGCACCAAAGATCATATATCCCAACCCGGCACCCAGGGCGGAAAAGAGAAAATCCCGCCGCCCGGACACCGCCACCAGTGCCACCGCAAAGGGGCTGCACCCGCCGGCTACCGCCCCGGCGGATAGTACAAACCCACCCAGCAAGTGCCCGGCGCACCCCAGCAGCGCACGTTTGGTCCCGGCGCGGCTGTGGGCGGTGGTGAATTTTGGCTTTTCCAGTAGTTTCATAAGCTTGTCCTCAACGGTCTTTTTGGACCAGTATAACCTATAAAATTAGCAGATCCTGTCATTCGCCGTCCCCGGCAAAAAACGCCCCCTTTCCCCACAATTTCCCCTGTTTTATTCCACGAAGGCAGCAATTTGCTCCCTCATATAACATAAGAAAGCCACCGATCATCGGTGGCTTTCTGCTTTGCTATTCGTCGTAATCCTCGATT